>JACCDR011384357.1_pt1 | contig 48821 bp, 57 predicted proteins | sample 7446431 | NCBI WGS metagenome assembly JACCDR01 (sample SAMN15323443, study PRJNA562643) | freshwater metagenome | isolation source: river surface water | place: USA:Blue River Watershed | collected 2017-08-17 | reverse complement strand
CTGGCGCAGGCGCGCGAGGCCGAGCGCGCGGCGTGGAGCGCGGTGCAGGGCGACGTCGATCCGGCGCCGCTGGCCGACGCCTTCGCGCAGACGCGCGCGGCGCTGACGCAGGCCGAAGGCGATCTAGTCGGCGACGTCGCGGCGCTGTCTATCCCCGAGCGCCTGCTGCCCGCCGAGGGAGCCGCAGCGGGGCCTGTCCGCGTCGCCGAAGTCACGGCGCTGCGCGGCGCGCTCACCGACGCCGTGCGGGCGGCCGAGGCCGGTGGCCAGAGCAACCGCGCCCGCGTCCTCATGCGCTACGTCGAGGCCGTGGACGGCTTCCTCGCCCAGCAGCCCGGTCTCGGGCCCGCGCTGCAGCAGGCTCGCGCCACCAGCTTCGGCCTCAACCAGCGGTTCACCCGCCCCGGCACGCCGCTCGCCGAGACGCTGGCGACGCGCGCGGGCGGCGGTCCGCGGACGCCGGACAGCCGCGTCGCGCCCATGTTCACGCAGCCCGACCGGGGCCAGGCCAGCAACATCGACCGCCTGACGGCCGAAGTTCCGGCCGGATCGCCCGCCATTGGCGCGGTGCGCGATCAGGTGCTCGACGACGCGGTGCGCGCGGGCGCGGCCCGGAACTCGACGGCGGCCGGGCGCTTCGTGCAGGAGCGCCAGAGCGTCCTGCGGCACTTCCCTGGTCTCGACGCCGACATTACGCGGGCGGGGGCGGCGGCCGACACGGCGACGACCGCGCGCCGCGACGCCGACATGACCGCGCGCCAGTTGACGACGACGCGCACTGCGGTCGGCCGCGTCTTGCAGTACGGCGAGGAGCGGTCGGCCCGCGCCATGCAGTCGATCCTCTCCAGCCCCGAGCCCGCGAAAGCGATGGACGAGGTGCTGACCTTCGTTGGCAACGACCCGGCCGCTGTCGAAGGCGCCCGGAAGATGTTCTGGGAGGTCATGGAGCAGCGGTCCCGGCGCGGCGGCGAGACCACGATGGGCATGGACGGCGCGCAGCCGTGGATGCCGCAGAAGTGGAACGCCTTCCTCGACGAGAACCGCGGCGTCGTCGAGCGGCTCTACCGCGACAACCCCGAGCACCTCGATCAGTTGCGCGAGATCGCCAACGCCATGCAGTCGACCGACCTGCGCCAGCGCGCCCGCGCCGTGGGGCAGAGCGGCACGCCTCAGGGGCTCGGCGCGCGCTACGACAGCACGATCTCGCCTGCGACGATCCAGAGCCGGTTCACGGCGGTCCAGCGCGGCCAGATGTCGCCGATGTACTTTGTGTCGTCCATCGCCTCAACGATCGCCCGGCGCCGCGTGGAGAGCGCGCAGATCCGGGCGTTCAACCGGCTGCTCGACGAGGCCCTGATCGACCCCGAGAAGGCCGCCGCCCTGCTCACGCAGAACAACCCGGCCGACCGGGCGGCGCTGCGCCGCTCGCTCAACACCTGGTACGGCAACCGGGCCTCCAGCCTCGTCGATCTTGCTGACGGCGAGGATGAGGGCGATCCGGTCGAGCGCGAGGTCATGCGGTGAGTGCGCAAAAGCGCGCTCAACTCTTGTCCGTCTGGCAGCCAACACCTTAGCCCGATCAACGGGCTAAGAGGCTGGACGGTCTGTAAGCCGGGGACTATCGCCGGCCGTTGGTCCGGTTTGTAGATCCACGCCAGACACGGGTCTAGCGGGACTTAGCTACGCCTTGTCGGGCGTTGTCGTGTCTGTCGGGCGCCCATTTTGCGCGCAGGCGCTCACGCTGCGCTCACGATGCTGATGGCGCCCGCCGCGTCCCGAAGATCCTCGGGCCGGTGCTTGGCGTAGGTTCTCTCGGCCACCTCGACGGTGATGCCGAGCATCTTCGCGACATGGAACAGGCCGACCTTGGGGTCGCGGGCCATCCACGTCGCGCCCGTGTGCCGCCACACATGCGGCGTCGAGCCCTCCACGCCCGCGGCGCGGGCGACGCGGGCGAGCTCGTCGTTCACCCAACGCGGCGACCCGCCGCGCCCGCAGACGAGTTCGCCGCGGCGGTGCTCGTAGAGGCGCCGCAGCACGGGCGCGAGGCCGTCCGAGATCGGGACGCTGGGCCGCCGCTTGCGCGTCTGCTCCTCGCCGTCCGGCAGGTAGTGGATCACGCCGCGGCCCCGGTCGACCTGTATCCAGCGCAGATTAGCGATCGCCGTCCTGCGCGCGCAGGTATAGAGCGCGAGGTGCATCCAGGCCCATATCGGGCTCAGAGGCTCCGCGGCCGCCAGCTGCGCCGCGACTTCCTCCTGCGTGAACCAGCGATCGCGCGGCGGGCTGTCGGGCGGCAGCGCGTCCCAGACGGGAAGGTCCGTCGAGGCGACGAGGCGCTTCGCCACCGCGCGGGCGAGCGCCGCCCGCAGGCAGGCCATCTCGAAGCGGATCGTGGCCGGGGCCGCGCCGTCCGCGCGCCGCGCCCGGGCGTACCGCTGATCGTCGTCGGCCGCCAAGGCGGACAGCGCGCGCCCGCCGAAGTGCGGCTCCAGCCGCTTCCACGCCCACACCGCCCGCGACTGTCCGGCCATGTCATACTTCATGGCATACAGATCGGTCACGGTGAGGGCCGCCGCGGGCTGGGCGGCGGCGCGCAGCCACTCGTCGAAGAAGGCCTGCGCGAGACGGAGATCCGTCTGGCGAGTGCTCGCACGCTTGCTTCGGCGGCTCTCGCTCCAATGGATGTACCAGACGCCGTTGGCCGCCGGTTTGAGCTCGTACCAGACGCCGCCTTCGCAGCGGCGGATTGTTCTCTGACCCATCGCTCCAGCTCCTCCCAGGCTATCAGGACCGGGCGGCCGGGCAGGAAGCCCAGCTCGCCCCGGCGCCGCGCGCGGCGCAGCTTCTCGCGGCCGCAGCCGAGGCTCCGCGCCGCCTCATCTTCCGTCACCAGCTTCACGGCCTGCGTGATCCTCCTCGATGAGCCGCGTGATCTGGACGGCCGTCGCGAGCGAGACGAGGCGGTTGACGCGCAGCCACGCGGCGCCGGGGCGCGCGGGGCTGACCTTTACCTCCAGCGCCGGCTCGTCCTCGGCGATGGCGCGCTCGGTGTGGTTCGGCAGCAGATCCTCGGGGTCGACGCGAAGCGCCGCGGCGATCTTGGACAGGGACAGCGGCGTCGGGAACGACTTGCCCCGCACATAGGTGCTGATGCTGTCGCGCGGCAGATCGGCCGCGCGCGCCAGATCGCTCTGGTTCCAGCGCCGTTCGAGAATGGCGTTGAGCAGCCGCCGCCCGAACTCCTGCTTCGTAAGATGACGCGGTGTCGTGTCGCTCGGCGGTCCCGCCAGATGCGTCCTCGTATCCCTTGGCATCTCCTCACCCTACACCCGTTTCCCCCATCACGTATGTCGTTTGTATCCGCGGAGCGTGGAAAAGGCAAGTCCCCCATGTTGACAGAATGTATCCCTTGGCGGTAGTTGTTGGTCAACATGACCACGGAACCGGACAGCCTCCTCGACGTAGACGCCCTCCTCGACGCCTGCGGGGGCAACACGGCCGCGCGCGCCGCCTACCTCGCGCGCGGTTTCGAGCCGCCTTCGGCGCAAGTTGTCCGAAAGTGGCGCGAGCGAAAAAGCATACCGGGCGAGCACCTTGCGGTCTTGCTTCTCCTTCTGGAGTTGCATAACGGAAAGCCGCTGTCGATCATACCTTTCATTCGCAAGAGGCCTCCATGTCTCTCGAAAAACAAACATATGCCTTCTGGCGAGCGAGCAGGAGTTTTCGACTAGGAGTTGAGGAAATCGCGCCGAATGACTTGGCCGATGACCTCGAAGTGCTCGCCGCCTACACGGACAGCGAGCGTCTGCGCGCCAAATGCACGGCGCTGGCGATCAACATCCAGAGCAGCGGAGAGGCCGTATGCGCATCCTCGGCGTAGACCCGGGCGGCAGGGGCGCGCTGGCGCTCTTGGAGGGCGACAAGATCGTCGAGTTGGCCGACATGCCGGTCAACTACGTCCGGCGCGGCAAGACGGACAAAGCCGAACTCGACGTGTGGTCGCTGTCCGAACTGCTGGCCGTGTGGCAGGCCGACGTCGCCTACTTCGAGCAGGTGGGCGGCCATCCGGGCGACGCGCCGGCCTCGGCGTTCTCCTTCGGGCGCATCGCCGGGGCGTGCGAGGCGCTGGTGCGCACGTGCAATGCGCAGTTCCACTTCGTGCCCCCGGCCACATGGAAGGCGAAGATGAAGCTCATCAACGCGGGCAAGGACGGCGCCGTGGTCATGGCGACCGACCTGTTCCCCGCTCGCGCCAAGGACTTCCGCGAGCCGAAGATCCAGGGCGAGGGCCGGGCCGAGGCGGCGCTCATCGCCGAGTACGGCCGCCGCGTCGAAACCGGGCTGCTCCCGCGATGACCCTAGAGGAGCGGATTGCCGCTTATTCGCGCGCAACCAATTTTCCGCCGGCGCTGTGGGTGCTTGACGGCGTTATGTATGGCGTGTGGGTTATGGGCAATGACTACCGCGTCAAGTCAAGATATTACGGCGGCTATCCGGCTGGATACCTAAAGCGCGTGGCCGGATTGTTTCCTGACAAGAAAAATCCCCTGCACATATTCTCGGGTAAAGTAGATCTGTCGCAGCTCCCCGGCGATACGGTCGACGTGAACGCGGCTTTGGGGCCTACTTTTGTTGATGACGCGCAGGATCTTGAGCGGGTTCCGGTGCAAAATTATGATCTCATACTCTGCGACCCTCCGTATTCTGTGGAAGATGCGGATCACTACGATACATCTATGGTAAGCCGAACCAAAGTAATGCGCGCGCTCGGCGCTAAGGCTCGGCCAGGCACTGTGGTTGTTTGGCTCGACCAAGTTCTGCCGATGTATAGAAAAATCGAGTGGCGTGTAATCGGGTACATAGGGATGGTTAAAAGCACAAACCATCGTTTCCGCGTCGTTACCATTTTCGAGCGGCGCGCCCACGATATTTTTGACGGAGTATTCGCGTGAGCCGGATCATCGCCCTCACAGGCCCCGCGGGCTGCGGTAAGTCCACGATCGCCGAGGCCCTCGACCTGCACGGCTTCCAGACCGTCAAGTTCGCCGGGCCGCTCAAGTCGATGCTGCGGGCCTTCTACCGCAGCTGCGGGCTGGACGACGAGGACATTCAAGCGCGCATCGAGGGCGCGCTCAAGCAGGAGCCGGACCCGCTGCTCGGCGGCAAGACGCCGCGCTGGGCGATGCAGACGCTCGGCACGGAGTGGGGCCGCAATCTGATCGCGCAGGATCTGTGGGTGGCGGCTTGGCGCGGCTCGGCGCTGTCGGCCCTGTCCTTCGGCGCCGAGGGCGTCGTGGCCGACGACTGCCGTTTTCCCAACGAGGCCGAGACGGTGCGCGCGCTGGGCGGCGTCGTGGTTGAGCTGATGCGCCCCGGCGTCGAGCGCGACGCGCAGAGCCACGCCAGCGAGGCGGGCATCATGCCCGATATTCTTGTGCTGAACGACGGGCCGCCTGCCGAGATCGCCAGCATGGTCCACTCCATGGCGATGCTGCGATGATTAACTGGCGCGAAGAGGTTCGCGAAGCGGCGCGGCGGCTTGGTGAGCCCGAGGGCTGTCCCGAGATCGAGTGCGGCACCTGCAGGCACTGGCTGGCGCCGCCCCGCGGCGACTTCGGCGTCTGCGGCGCGTTCTCGCGCGAGATGTCTCGGACAGGCTCCTGCGCCGGCCACTCCAAGTGAGGCGCGCGCAGACCCGCCGCGGCTCGCTGATCGAGGCCGCCGTCAACGTCCTGATCGGCGTCGGGGTGGGCTTCGCGGCCAACCTCGTCGTGCTGCCCGCCTTCGGGTACCCCGTCCGGGCCATCGACGCGGCGGGCATGTCGGCCGCCTTCACCGCCATCTCGCTCGTCCGCTCCTACGTCGTGCGGCGACTGTTCGAGGCGGCGCTCGACAGGGCTTGACGGCCGCGCCACTGGCGCGTATGTCAGACGGAATACGGACAGAATGGACAGGCGAGGTAGGCATGGAGCCGCTGCCGCATCAGATCGAGGGCGCCCGCTTCCTGGCGTGGCGAAAGACGGCCCTACTCGCCGACGCCCCGCGTGTCGGCAAGACCGGAGCGGCGCTCATCGCCGCCGACACGCTCGACACCATGTACGTCGACCGCCCCGCCACCGTCATCACGACGGCCTCGGGCGTGGCTGTCTGGCGGCGCGCGGTGGCGCAGTGGCTGGGCTTGCGCTGCCTCGACTGGTTCCGCATCGTCTCTTGGTCGATGATCGACCGGCAGGCCGACGACCTCTGCGACGGCGGCCCCGTCCTCATCGTGGACGAGAGCCACTACGCCAAGAACCTAGACGCCAAGCGCACCCAGGCCCTCTATGGCCGGATCGCCCGCGCCTATGACCGCGTGTGGTGCCTGAGCGGCACGCCCATCCCCAACGCGCCGAACGACCTCTATCCGATGCTGCGCGCGCTGTGTCCCGAGCGGCTGGCCGAGAGCGTGATCGGCCCGGACGTCACGGACTATCGGGCGTTCCTCGACCGCTACTGCGTGACGCGCACGAAGCATCTCTCGCGCTGGAAGAAGATCGAGGTCGTCGTCGGAGGCCGGAACCTCGACGAACTGAAGCTGCGGCTGGCGGGCTTCGTCCTGCGGCGCACGCAGCAGGACATCGGCATCACCGCGCCGATCTACGACCTTCTGCCCGTCGCCATCTCGGCGGCGGAGCGGCGCCGGGTGGAGGCCGAGGTCGAGGACGCCGCGGATGTGCTGGCGGCGGCCGAGACGGGCGAGACCCGGACGCTGGAGATGCACCTCGGCACCCTGCGGCGCGTGACGGGCAGCATCAAGGCGCGCGGCGTCGCCCGCGCGGTGAAGGACGAGTTCGACTGCGGGCTCGACCGGATCGTGCTGATGTGCTGGCACCGCGAGACGATGGACGCGCTTGCGCGTGAACTTTCGACGTATGGCGTTGTCCGTGTTGACGGGCAGACATCGCCGAAGGCCCGGCAGGAGGCCCAGGACCGCTTTTCGATGGAAAGCGGCGCGCGCGTGTTCATCGGCCAGATCCTCGCCGCGGGCGAGGCCATCGACCTGTCGGCCGCGGCCGAGCTGATCTTCGCGGAGAGTTCCTTCGTGCCGAAGGACATGGCGCAGGCCGCTCTCCGCATCACCAACGTCGGGCAGCAGCGCCAGCCGCGCGTCCGCGTCGCCTCGCTCGAAGGGAGCATCGACGAGGCGCTCCAGACCATCCTGCTTCGCAAAGTGGCAACCAACAGACAGGTGATCGCATGATCGAACTGAAGATTTCGGCCGATGCGCCGGACCAGCTGGTGTTCGCGATCCAGCATCTCGCCGGCGCGCTCGGCGGGGGGCTTGGCGTGAGCATCGCCTCGTCGGCCGCGGCGGAGGCTGCGCGCAGCGACGCGGCGCCCGCCGTGAGCGACACCACCGCCCCTCTTCCGCCGGCCGAGGACATGCGCCCCGTCCGCGGCGAGAACGCCAAGGCGCTGGCCGCTCAGATCGTGGCGGGCGCGCTGCCGACGACGCACATCGCCCGGCTCCCCAAGGCGCTGCAGGACGAGGTTCGCGCGGCGCTCACGGAGCGTGAGCCGTCCGTGATGGAGGCCGACGACGAGCCGTCGCTTCCGCTCATCCGCACCTCGCCCGAGAACCGCGAGCCGCCCGTCGAGGCCGTCGTCGTTTCGCCCCCGCCGGCGCGCAAGCCGTGGGAGAAGGACGCCTACGAGGTCGGCGACGTTCGCGCCGCGCTGCAGGCCTACGCCGAGAAGTTCGGGATGCCCGCGGCGATGGAGAACGGGCCGACGATGATCCGCGCCGCCAAGGTCTCCGACCTCAAGCCCGAGCAGTTCGGCCACGCCGTCGCGGCGATCATGGCCGAGATTGAGGCCGCATGAGCGCCGACGAGAGCTCCACGGTTGACCGGATGTTCGAGGTCCGAGTGCCGAGCGGAAAGAGCGTGTTCGCGCTGGCATGGCGGGTCGAAGTGGCCGCGGACGGACGGCTGGACATGTTCGATATCATGGATCAGCTCGTTGGCTCCTTCACTGCGGGCTCGTGGGTGTACTTCGGGCGCTTCAAGAGGAACATCGTCGTCAAGGCGTCTCCCGACGATCTCGCTGCGGAGGGCAAAGCGTGACCGCCGAGCATTCCGGCCGCGCTCACGCGACGTGGAGCGCCTCGGCCAGCGACCGCCTGTGGGCCTGTCCCGGCTCGCGGGCGCTCTCGGCCGGGGCGCCGCGCCGCGAGAGCCACGCGGCGGCGTGGGGCACGGCCTGCCACCAGGTGCTGGAGAAGTGCCTGCGCGGCGGCTTCGACGCCTCGAAGCTGATCGGCACGACCGAGCAGACCTCCTACAAGGCCTACCCGGTCGACGAGGAGATGGCCGACTGCGCACAGGTCGTGATTGACTACGTGAACGAGCGGCGGGTGACAAGCCCGACATGGACGATGCTTGTCGAGCAGAAGTTCTCGCTCGAAGCCCTCAAGCCGCCCTTCGACGCGGGCGGCACGGGCGACGTGGTGCTGCTCAACGACGTGACGGGCGAGATCGAGATCATCGACCTCAAGACCGGCACGGGCCACGTCGTCGAGGCGCTCGGCAACAAGCAGCTGCGCACCTACGCCCTCGGCGCCGTGCTCGCCAATCCGGGGCGGTGGCGGAAGATCACCGCCACGATCATCCAGCCTCGCGCCAGCCATCGCGACGGCGAGATCAGGTCCGAGACCTTCGACCTGATCGACCTGATGGACTGGACGCGGGATCTGCTCGACGCGATGCAGCGGGCCGCGCGGCCGGACGCCGAGACGGTCCCCGGCGATCACTGCACCTTCTGCCCCGCGAAGCTGACCTGCCCCGCCATCGAGACGCGCGTGATGGCGCAGGCAGCCGAGTTCTTCAAGCCCGTCTCGTCGCCGCCGGCGCCGAGCACGATGCCCATGGAGAAGATCGTCGCCGTTCTCGACGCCGCGGACATGATCGAGGACTGGCTCAACGCCGTTCGCGCCCATGCCCGCGAGCAGGCCGAGGCGGGCGTCGAGGTGGCGGCGGGCGACAGCCGCTACATCCTCGTCGAGAAGCAGGCGCGGCGGAAGTGGGTCGACGAGACCGCCGCTGTCGAGGGCCTGCGGGCGTTGGGCCTGCCCGACGAGGACATCTGGCAGGCGCCCAAGCTGGCGTCGCCCGCGCAGATCGACAAGGTTCTCGGGGCCAAGCGCAAGGCCGAAGCGAAGGCGCTGTGGACCTCGGAGAGCAGCGGCGTGAACCTGGTTCGGGCCGACAAGACGAAGCGCGCGGCGGTCACGCCGCCCGCACTGACCTTCTTCAAACCGGAGACGTGACCCTATGGCGAAATATCGCACCCAGCCCTTCCGCGGCCCCCTCATGCGGATCAGCTACGCCTACCAGATGTTCGAGGCTCAGGAAAAAAAGAGCGATGACGGCACCGTATCCTATCAGTACGGATGCACCCTGATCGCCCCCAAGAGCGACGTCGAAGGTCTCGAACTGCTTCTGGCCAAGGTGCGAGAAGCCGTCGTCGGCGAGTGGCCGCAGAACGGGCTTTCGCGCTTCGAGAGCGGGCTGATCCGCACGCCCCTCCTCGACGGCGCTGGCAAGTCGGCCCGGTCGGCCAAGACCGGCGAGCTGCGCGCGGGCATGGGGCCGGACGTCTACATGATCCGCCCGAACGCTCGGGACAAGATCGGGGAGAACGGAAAGCCGACCGGAGAAGGCCGGCCGAAAGTGTTCGACAAGCTGGTGATGCCCGTCACCGACAAGAGGGCCTGCCCGAGCGGCTGGTGGGGGTATCCCGTGCTCACCGCCTATGCGTGGCACAACGTGAAGAACGGCGACGGCGTGTCCTTCGGCATCCAGATGTTCCAGATCATCAAGGAGGATGAAATCCTCGGCGGCGACGTCGATCTGGACCCCAACGCGTTCTTCAAAGCGGCCGAAGCGGGCGCGGCGGGCCTGCAGCAGGCGGCGGCCGGTGGCAAGGGCGCCGCGGGCATCTTCGGCTGATCTGTCCAGAATGACGGACGACACCGACAGACTGGTCGGCTGCGTCGCCGTTCCGATATGGCGCCCGGCCGGGCCGTTCGCTTCGTGGACGGCCGGGGCGCCCACGACCCCGAGCCAGGCCCACCAGCAGGCATGGAAGTTCAAGCGCGACGACCTCAGCCGCATCGTGGCCGTGGTCGGCGGCGGGCGCACCGAACTCATAGGAACCAACGGCATGACACTCAAGGATCTGGAGGCCCTTCTCGGGGCGCGCGGCTTCTCAGGCCTGACTGCATGGCGGGTCAACGACGGCTGGCAGGTGAGCCTCAAGACGGCGAGCGGCGGCTTCGCTGTCGGCATCGCCCCGAGCATCGAGGCGGGCGTCCATGCCGCCTTGGCGACGCAGGGCCTGTCCGTCTTGGCGGCTGACGAGGGGGTGTTCGGATGAGCAAGCCCCGGATCGTGCTGCACCCCGAGATACGCGCCGCGCTCGACGACTGCGGCGTTTCGTGGAGCGTCGAGAACGGCGCCAAGCACGCCCACCTCTACGTCGAGGGCAAGCTGATCGCGGTCATCGACCGAAAAGGCGACGCCCGAACGACCCGCATGGTCCGAAACGCTGTCGCGGTCATCAGGAGGGTGGCGCGGTGAACTACCCCAAGGTCACGCTGGCCGATCTGCTCGCCTTCGCCGCCATCCGGCGCCGATCCCCCGACCCGGCCCGCTTCCATATCGTGACGGCGCGGTATCTGGCCGAGACGATGGACAAGCACCCCGCCAACCCTCGGCCCGAGTTTGCTCGTCTCGCGGAATACGGCTGGATCGAGATCTCAGGCGACCGAAAGCCGCGCGAGGCGCGCGCTGTGCGCATCACGGAGCGCGGGCTGCGCGAGACCGAGAAGTGGCGCAAGGCGCTGTTCGGATGACCGCCTTCTACAACGAGATCGACCCCTTCGCCGCCGCGTGGCTCAAGAACCTCGCCGACGCGGGCGAGATCACGCCCGGCCTCATCGGCACAGCGAGCATCGCCCATGTCCGACCCGAGCATCTCAGCGGCTTTCGCCGCGTTCATCTCTTCGCCGGGATCGGCGGATGGGACTACGCCCTGCGCCTCGCCGGATGGCCCGACGACCGGGAAGTCTGGACCGGCTCCTGCCCCTGCCAGCCCTTCTCGGCGGCGGGCAAGAAAGGCGGCTTCGCCGACGAGCGACACCTATGGCCCCACATGTTCCGGCTCGTCTCGGCTTGCAGGCCCGCAACCGTCATGGGTGAGCAGGTTGCAAGCCGAGACGGCCTTGAATGGCTCGACCTTGTATTCGCTGACCTGGAAGGAGCGGGTTACACCGTCCGGGCGGCGGATATCTGCGCTGCGAGCGTCGGCGCCCCGCACATCCGACAACGGCTCTGGTGGCGAGCGGACCGCATGGCCGACGCCGACGACGCGCGACTGGAAGGACGGGCTGGAATGCTCGGCGGTGCCGATCAACGCCCTGCTGGGCCGGGCGGCGTGGCTGGCGGGCTGGCCGACCCCCATGGCCGGGGCGCCCGCGCAGAAGGGCTACAACGAGGCTGGGAACACCGACAGCAGCCGCAAGACGGTAGATCTTCTCTCAGGGTGGAGCACGCCGACAGCGCAGGACGGATCGCGGGGCGCGGGGACGATCCGACCACACGACACGGGCTTTCCGCTGCCGCAACAGGCGGCGGGGTGCGGCCCGGCCCGACTAACGGCGTCTGGCGAGATGCTGACTGGCTCGGATGCCGGGATGGAAAGTGGCGGCCGGTTGAACCCGGCACATTCCCGCTGGCTGATGGGGTACCCGGCCGAGTGGGACGCCTGCGCGCCTACGGCAACGCCATCGTCCCGCAAGTCGCGGCGGCCTTCATCCGCGCCACCGAAGGCGAGCGTGTTCGACTGATGTCCGACTTGACGGCCGACAAGGGGGTTTTCGGATGACGATCTGCTATCTCGATATAGAGACGCGCTCCGACGTCAACCTCCGCGCCCGTCCCGCCCCCGGCTCGCACCGCTACTTCGAGAGCGCGCACGCCGACATCCTCTGCTTCGCCTACGCCTTCGACGACGGCCCCGTGGCGTCGTGGCGCCGCGGTCAGCCCTTCCCGGCCGATCTGGCGCGGCACATCCGCGCGGGCGGTATGCTCTCGGGCTGGAACAGCTCGGGCTTCGAGCGCATCGCGTTCGCGGAGCTGGGGCCGCGCTACGGCTGGCCGGTCCCGGCGATCGAGCAGTGGCTCGACACCATGCACCGGGCCGCCGCCATGGCCCTGCCGACCGCTCTCGGGAAGTGCGCGGAGGTGCTCGGCGTCGCGGAGCAGAAGGACAAGGACGGCGACCGGCTCATCCGCAAGTTCTCGATCCCGCGCAAGCCGCGCCTGCGCGACAGCACGCCCGGCGGCATCTACTGGAACGAGCCCGAGGACCACCCCGCCGACTTCGACGCCTTCGTGCGCTACTGCGAGCAGGATGTGCGCACGGAGCGCGCCCTCGCGGCCCGGCTCGTCCCCCTGTCCGACGAGGAACAGGAGATCGCCTGGCTCACGGACCGCATGAACGAGCGCGGCGTCCTGCTCGACATGCCGCTCATCAAGGCCATGAAGCGGGTCGTCGAGGCTTCCACGATGCTGCTTGACCGCAGGATGCGCGACGTCACCCGCGGCGCCGTCGACGCCGTGACGAAGGTGGCCGACCTCAAGGCATGGCTGGCCGCGCGCGGCGTCGAGGCCGAGAGCCTCGCGAAGGCCGCCATCGAGGACCTCCTCGCCGAGGACCTTCCGCCCGAGTGCCGCGAGGCCGTCGAGATCAGGAAGGAGGCCGCCAAGAGCAGCACGGCCAAGCTGGACGCCATGCTCGCCTGCGTGCGGCGAAACGGCCGCGCCTCGAACCAAGTGCAGTACCACGGCGCGGCGACGGGGCGCTGGAGCGGCCGGCTGATCCAGCTGCAGAACCTGCCGCGCGGCACGGGCACGATCGACGACCCCGAGCGCGCGGCCCCTGTCATGCTGACGGGCGATGCGCGCGCCGCGGCCCTGTTCTACGGCAAGCCGATGAGCGCCGTCTCGGACATGTTGCGCTCCTGCATCATCGCCTCGCCGGGCTGCAGGCTCGTCGTCGCGGACTACTCCTCGATTGAGGGCCGCGTGACGGCGTGGCTGGCGGGCGAGGCGTGGAAGATCGAGGCCTTTCGGCTCAACGACACGTTTCTGCTCGACGAGTTTGGCCGGAAGATCCCGAACCCCAAAGAGAAGAACGACTTCCTGCGCGTCGGCCCCGGCATGTACGAGCTGACGGCCGCCGGGATCTTCAACTGCGCCGTCGAGGCCATCACCAAGAAGGACCCGCGCCGACAGGTCGGCAAGGTCGCCGAGCTGGCGCTGGGCTTCCAAGGCGGCGTAATGGCGTTCGACCAATTCGCCAAGGTCTACAGCCTAAACATGGCCGTCGCTTACGAGCCTCTCCTCGCCTCCGTCGACGGCGAGGTCTGGGAGAAGGCCGAGAGCTGGTACGAGAAGTGCCTGACCGCCAACAAATACGGCGCCGGGCTGCTGACGCGCGAGCAGTGGCTCGCCTCTGAGGTCACGAAGCGGGCCTGGCGCGCGAAGCACCCAGCGACGGTGGCCTTGTGGGGCGCGCTGGAGGACGCGGCGCGGGCCGCCGTCGAGGACCCCGGCGCGATCGTCGCCGCCGGCCGCATCAAGTACCTCGTCTCGGGGGGCTATCTGTGGTGCCAGCTGCCGAGCGGGCGGTGCCTCTGCTACGCCGCGCCTCGCATCGAGCCGCGCTACAAGGTGGCCATGCTCGACGGCTCCTTCGAGACGATGACGGCCAGCGAAGCCGAGAAGACCGTCGCCGAGGGCCTCGGCGAGGTCAAGGGCGACGCGGTGGGGGCCGTCACGGCGCTGGGCGTCGAGGGGGGCCGGCTTGTCCGCTTCGCGCTCTACGGCGGCCTCGCGACGGAGAACTGCGTCCAGGCCATCGCCCGCGACGTCATGGCGGCCGGAATGCTGCGCGCCGAGCGCGCCGGCTACCCGCTCACCATGACCATCCATGACGAGGCGGTGGCCGACACGCCGCTCGGCTTCGGCTCCGTGGCCGAGTTCGAGGCGCTGCTCTGCGAGCTCGACCCGTGGGCTGATGGGCTGCCGATCACGGCCGCCGGCTGGGAAGGGCCGCGATACAAGAAGGATTGACAGTCTGTCCGGTGTCGTATTACGTTAGCCATACATAGCAGACAACGGAGACGACATGACCGCCACAAAGCCCCGAGCGAAGGCCAGGACCATCACGACGATGCGCCTGCCGAGCCCGCTGCTTTCGGCGCTCGATCAGCGCGCCGAGGAGGCGAACATCAGCCGCTCGGCGCTCGTCGTGCAGGTTCTGTCCGAGTGGGTCCGCACGCGGAACCGCTCCGAGGGCCAGCTCAACCGCGCCTCCGAGGCCTGACGTCCGCGCCCGGCGGCTCCGGGCAATTCGTGGAGACTGACATGAAGAAGCTGATGGTGGCCGCGGCGATGCTCGCGGCGGCGATGACGCACGCGATGGCGAGCGACGGGCGCAGGACGGCCGTGAGCGGCGGCGTCGAGGCGTTCGACCCCGGCCTCGGGCTGACGGGCGCGAGCGTGGCGGCGGCCGGGAGCTACGCGAAGGCGCGGCGCAGCGGCGGGCAGGACGTGAGCACGGGCGACGCGGGCGTCATGACGATGCGCTACGGGCGCGGCATCCAGATCGGCGGCTATGCGGACTACTCCGCACAGACGCGGACGCGCCTCGGGTGGCGCTGAGGCCAGAGCCGGGCGCGATCCTGCGCCCGGCCAACCAAGGAGGATGCCATGAACCGCACCGGCCTCATCATCTGTGTCGCCTCTGGCACGCTCATGCTCTACGCCTGCGCCTCACTGGCGCAAGAGACGACCGCGGCGAGCGGGTCGCAGGCCATCGCCATCGTCGGCGGCTCGGGGGGCGGAGGGACGACCACGATCCGCAACACGCCGGACCCGACGGCTCCCGCGATCATCCCGACTGCGCCTTGCATCGCGGTCTATTCGGCGGGCGTGTCGGTCGCCGGGTTCGGCGGCGCGCTCGGGGGAGGCGTCACGGACCACATCTGCCAGGGGGCCAACCTCGCCGCCATCGCGCACCAGATCGGCCGTCAGGACGTGGCGGACGTGGCGCTTGAGATTGCGCTGGGGCTTTACGTCGAAGCGACCACGCCGCGCGCTGTGCCGACGCAGCAGGAGTTCCCGGAATGATCCCCAGCAATATGAGCGACCACGAGAAAGCGGCATACCACGGCCTTTGCGCCGCGCAGGCTCTGGCGCACCGCACCGCCACTGAAGCGGGCTGGTATCGCGACCCGGCGACCGGCGAGCCGGTCAAGCGCAACTTTGGCGAAGTCGTCGCCCTCATGCACTCCGAGCTTTCTGAGGCTTTGGAAGCTGACCGCAAGGGGCTGAAAGACGACAAGCTCCCGCACCGAGACGGGCGTGAAGTCGAATTCGCCGACTGCATCATTCGCATTCTCGACACCGCGGCGGCCCTCGGCTTGGACGTGGCGGGTGCGCTCATCGAAAAGAACCGCTTTAACAAGGAGCGTGCTGACCATAAGCTTGCGGCGCGTGCCGCTGGCGGGAAGCGGTATTGACTATGACCCGCCTCGTCATCCTCGCCGCGCTTCTGGCGTCGCCTGCCGTTGCGCAGGTCTCCCCATACGGCCCTCGGATGGTCGCGCTCCCGCCGGATGCGGAGTGCGTCGCGCGGGTCGCGGTGCACAACCTGTTCGGCGTCTACCACGCTACCGAGACCGTCGAGACCGAGCGCGGCCCGGTGTCGATCCGCTACGAGACGGTGGGCCAGCACAACGCGCGCGACCATGACCGCATCGTCGTCGTGAGCCTGCCAGATGGGCTGTATGCCCGCCCGATGGAGGCAGAGATACCGGACGGCGCGGTGCTGTCCGTGTGCGTGTTCGAATACCTGGGAGGGTGAGGTGGAGGCGGCTGAATTGAGTTTTCTGGCGCGAACGGCAGACGTAACGTGGCCGCAAGCGTTTCTGATCGTCGGCGCCTCGTGGGCTGTCGCCGCCATCTTTCGGGAGGTGCTGAAATGACTGACACCCCGATCCGCACGGCTGCGGAGGCGCTGGCGACGCGCCTAGAACACAAGGCGCTCGCCAACCAAACGCTGCGCAAGCCCACGCGCGCAGCCAAAGACGATGCGCAGGCTTTTGTCGACGCGGCGTCGATGATCCGCGCCCTATCCGCCCGCATCCCCGCGCCCGTGGATGACGAGGCGCTGGTGGATGCGCTTGACATGTATTTTTTATCGCGCCGGTTCGATATCTCGATTTCGCGCCGCAAACTGGCGGAAGGCGTGCTCGCCGTCGTCCGCGCGCATGAGGGAGGCCGGAATGACCGACCATGACCGCGCTGCGCTGTCCCGTCTGCTTCTGGACGCGCCGACTGCCGAACCGCAGGGCCGTCCTATGCCGCGGCCTGCGCTGGCAATCCCGCTGGCGCTGGCGATGCTCGCAATGTGGGGAGTGATGTGAGGTGACAGCCCCTGACACCCCTACGGACGCGGAGACGGTCAAGGCGCTGGCGCGCGACCGCTTCGTAGCGCAGCTTGCCCTCAACAGCCCCACCGCGGCGGCTATTCTGGCGCGCGCAGACGCCACCCTGCGCGCGCTACTGGCCGAGTGCGAGGAATACCGCGCCGCCTCGCCGCGACCGAAGAAAGCCCGACATGACCCTGCTTGACGCAGCCCGCGCCTCGCGGCCCGGCTGGGGCTTCGCCGTCTACGCCTACGAGCCGGGCGGCGGCGTCACCGTCGAGGCCCACGCCCCGACCGGCGACGTGTTCTCGGCCGCCGGCGCCGACGAGGCGGCCTGCTGGCTCTCCCTGTTCCCCGATCTCGCCCCGCCCGAAGAGCCCGCCCGCGCGCCCAGCGTGTTCGACTGACCGCCTGACCCTCGACGAGGTGGAGGCGGCCTTCCTTGCGAAAAACCGCGCGGGAGGGTAGTGTCCGTCTCGACGATCAGACAAGGCGGACAAACCCATGAGCGGCGGACCCACCACCTACGTCCTCGGCCCGAGCCAGAGCGTCTCCTTCACGGTCTCCAGCCCCGCCAACAGCACCGCGGCGCCCGCGCCGGCCGGGCTGCCCGGTGAGGCGCTGCGGACCTACCGGCTCTACGCCACCTCCGCGTGCCGCGTCTGGCGCGGCGTCGCCGTCGACGCCGCCAACCCGCCCGCGGGCGACGCGGGCTTCCCGCTCCCGGCCGACAGCGCCGAGTATGTCGATCTGCGCCCCGGCGAACGGTTCTCGGCGCTCGGCATCGCCGCGAGCGGCGCGCTGACCGTGACCCTCGCCTCCAAGCCGACCGTCGCCTGATGCTGTCGCGGGCGGGCTTCCCCGGCCGGGCCTCCATCGGCTTCGGCGCGACCGTCGTGGCGCTGCCCGCCACGATCGCGGGCGATGCGACCGGGACGCTCGCCACTTTCACGCTTCCCGCGGGCGTGACCTGGCCCGCGTCGTCGCAGAGCGTGACGCTCGCCGGAACCATCGAGGGCTACGGCGCCGTCAGCATCTCGGGCTCCGTGTCGTCGGCCGGCGCCCTGACCGCCGCGGGCTGGGCGGCCTCTCTCGTTCCGCTGCTCGTCGGGCAGACCGCGACGCTCATGGCCAATGTGACTGTCGTTCCCGACGTGCGCGTGACCGCCAACGTCTATGTAGACAGCGTGGCGGGCAGCGACGCGAACGCGGGCAATTCGCCGGACGCGCCGCTCGCCACCATCGCCGCTGCGCAGGCCATGGCGACCGGCATCGGCGCAGGATGCCGCATCGCGCTGAAGCGCGGGTCCATGTGGCGCGAGCAGCTCACCCTCGGCGACGGCTATTCCGTTTGGGGCTACGGCTCCCCGCTGGACCCGCTGCCCCGGCTGGACTGCACCGACATCGCGACCGGCTGGACCCCGACCGGCGGGACGACCAACGTCCAGCAGATCACGTGGACGCACGCGCTCACGGCCGACCGGACGAAGCGCAAGATCAGCCTGTTCGAGGACGGCGTGCGGCTGAAATGGGTCGCCAGCACGGCGGCTTGCGACGCTGAAGCCGGGACGTTCCACGTCGCGACGACCGGAACCAGCCCGACGCAGGTGGTCTATGTCCACCCGACCGGAAGCGGCGACCCCGACACGAACGGCAAGCAATACGAAATAACCGTCCGCGAATACGGCCTGTTCATCGGCGCAAACTACGATGTTCGGAATATCTGGACTTCGCGCAACGGCCATCACAACGGCTCGTTTGAGCAGACCGGCGCGGGTTATGCCGAAAACGTCCTCTCGACGGATGGCGTGGTCCATAACCAGTGGGTCGCGGCCGGGTCAACGCATGTCGGGTGCGTCGCCTATCGGTGCGAGCCAAGCAGTTGGCGCAACACGACCGCGACGCTTTTCGTCACTTATAACGAAAATGGCGGAACGCCCGCCGTTTATCGCGGGTGCTATGCGTATTCGGACTCGGCGACGACGCATACAGGCTTCTACGCGCACGCCAATTTCGGCAACGTGTTCAACGACGCCTTTGAATTCGAGAAGTGCTACTACTACGGCAACTCGGTTGCGTTCGCGGCCGGGGACACGCCTGAAGGCATCGTGGTGCGCGACTGCTTCATCGATATGATGGCGTCGCGCCCGAACAACGTCGATCAGATGAGCGCGACGAAGGTGGTCGCCGATAACGTCGTGATCCTGAACGCCTCGCGCCTGTTCGGGCCTGTGACCGACATCTACGCGCGAGACGTGCGCGCGCAGGCGAACATCGTCAGCGAGGGCGCCGTCCGCTTCGATGCGCTGGATGCCGAAAACTGCACGTTCGTTTCGTGGGCGGGCGGCTCGAACTGGTTCAAGGCAATCGACGGCCGCGCAAAGAACTTCAAGAACAACATCATCACGAACCCCGGAACGGCCGCCGTCAGCATCACGGACAGCATCGCTACCTCTGCGGTGTCGGGCAACGTCTATGCTCTTGCCGGAATAACGCAGACGAAATTCGAGAAAGGCGCGACGGCTTACGCGTTCACCGACTGGCAGACGTTGGGATATGACGCCAATTCGGCTGTCATCGCCAATTCGACCGCCGTGATCAACAACGCGGCAAATAACGATTGGTCGTTCGCCGGGACGATACAGGACAGCGGGGGCCGCACCGCAGGCTCGCGCAAGCACATTCCGCGGCCGAATTGGGCGGCGCTCACCGCGGCATGGGGTGCCGGGTTCATCGGTCACGACACCTACGCCACGAAACCGGCGCGGCTCGTCGTCACCGCGACCGGCGCGACGCAGGCGCTGCCGCTGTTCCATGTCGGGCCGCAGGCGCTGCCGTCTCTCGGCACGGGCGCCATCGCGGCTGGCACGACGATCAACGCCGACGCGGGCGCTCTGGGGCTCATCCCCTACACCGTGGACGCCGGGCAGGCCGTCAGCGTCAACGCGCTCACCCAGGCCAATCACTTCGAGCTGCGCAACGACACCGCCATGGGCATCGTCGCGCGCGGCTGGAGCGACACCGCCAAGACCGTTCCGAGCTTCCTCGCCTTCTTCGAGGGCGGGTCGATCCGCGTGATCGGCTACAACGCGGCGGGCTCGGCGGTCGCCGACGAGAGCCTGTCGCTGTCCACGATCCCGAACGTGGCAGCTGCACAGGTCGGCATCGCGGTCACGTCCGCCGGGATGCTGCGGATGCGCGCGGTGGACGGCGCCGGGACGGTGGCCTCCCGCGACGTGGACCTCTCGGCGGTGGCGCTCGCCGACACCCGCGCCGTCCAGTATCTCGGCGGCATCTCCCGCGTCCTCGACAGCGCCTATGCGGCGCGCGGGCTGACGATCACCGGCACGATCCGCGCGCAGGCGACGGGCGCCATGGCGCTGATCGTGCTGGACAGCGCGACGCAGGCCAACCGCCGCTCGGGCGGCGTGCTCGCGGCGACCGTCACGGATCAGGCCAGCCTCCAGACGCTGATGACGGCGACCTGTGCGGCGGCGTCGAACGCGCCCGTAGCGGGCGACCTGACGGCCGCGGCCGGGACGCTCTCCGTGGGCGTGGCGGCGACGGGCGGCGTCACCGCGGCCTTCACCTCGGCACTGGCTCTTACCTACGCCGCGACCGGCCTGCCGCCGGGCGTGACGCTCACCAGCGCGGGCGCGTGGTCGGGGGCGCCGAGCGCGGCAGGAACCTACGAGATCGCCGTCACGGCGACGGACAGCCGCGGCGTAATGACCACGGCGACCGGGAGCGTGCTCGTCGTCGTTCCGATCACCGCTTCGCAGACGGTCGCCGCGGGCAGCTTCGTCACCTTCGACATCGCGGCGCGGGCTCGGGCGGCGACCTACACCGTGGTCGGCTCGCTCCCGGCATGGGCGACGCTCGACGCCGATCTCGGCGAGGTCTACGGCCTCGCGACGGCCGGGACGCACAATTTCACCATCGCCGCGGGCGACGCGCGGATCGCCTGCACCGTCACCGCCACCGCGGGCTTCGCCACGGTGAACGGCGGCGCGCGGCTGTCCCGCGCCACCGATCTCGGGGCGGGCGGCCCAGGCACGACGGGCCTCATCACTCTCGCCGCGCGGGTGCGCTTCCCGCTCAACTACAACGCCGTCGCCACGATCTTCTCCACGACCACGGGCGCGGCCAACGGCACGCTGTTCCGGCTCAATGCGAACGGGCAGCTCAATCTCACCCTGCGCAACGCCACAAATAATAACATCGCCAACGGCTCGAAGTTCTCGGCGGTCGGGACCAGCTATTTCGACGGCCTGTGGCACACTTTCGTGGCCGAGGCGAACGTATCGGCGGCCAACGGCTCCCGATACGTTCGCCTCTGGGTCGACGGCGTGCAGGTGGCGCTGACGGACAGCAGCGAACCGGGCTCCGACGTGATCGACGTAGACGCGGGCGGCGGCTACACGGCTCTCAGCCAGCGCGCGGGCGGTGAGGTGTTCGGGGCCGCTGTCGAGACGCAGTGGGTCTACGCCAACTTCGGGCAGGCGCATCCCGGCACGTCCTTCACGAGCGGCGACCCCCTCGCTGTCGGATCGCCGCAGTTCTTCTTCGGCGGCTCGACGGCGCAGTGGACGGCGGGGACCAACCGCGGATCGGCGGGTGGCGCCTGGACGGTCACGGGCACGTTCACTGAAGTCTCGCCGGCGCCGGCCGGCAGCACCACCCCCATCGCCTACGAGAGCGCGGCGGGTTTCGGCCGCTTCGCGACGGGCGGGCGCGGCCTCACCCTCTACACGGTGACCACGACGGCGGGCGACACGTCCGCGGGCTCTCTGCGCTGGGCGCTGGCGCAGGCGGCGGCCAATGGCGGCGGGCGGATCAAGATCACGGCCGAGGGCGCGATCCGCCACAGCGACTTCATCCGCATCGAGCAGGCGGCGTCAAACCTCACCATCGACGCCCGACACTCGCCCGGCTGGGGCGTGTGGCTGGAACGTTGCGGCCTGCTTCACGCCGCAGACAATGTGATCGTGCGCGGCTTCCGCTCCTATCCCGGCTCCGACTTCGGAGCGCCATCCACGCAAGGCCGCGACGGTGTGCGCTTCGACGCCGGGCAGAACGTCATCTACGAAGGCTGCGACTTCGCATTCGCGCTCGACGAGACGCTGGGGATCAACTCGTTCATCGAGAACAGGCCGATCGCGAACGTCACCTTCCAGAACTGCATCGTCGCCGAGAGCCCTTTCCGCAGCATCCACGACGACGAGAACAACAACATCGACGAGCACTCGATGGGCATCATCCTCGGCCGCGCCACGGGCACGGCGGGGACAGGCCTGTCCAATGTCACCTTTTTCAACAACCTGTTCTCTGGCCTGGAAGATCGACTGCCGCTCAACACCGCGGGCGTCGGCATCGAGTTCATCAACAACATCTTCGCCGACTTCGGGCGGCAGAGCGTGGCGATCTCGCCCGGCTGCTTCACCGACTTCATCAACAACCTGTGGCTGCGGTCGCCGCTCAACCCCTTCTCGGGGACCAACGACAACGCGACGGCGTGGCGGCGCATCGGCACGACCGACGTCAACGCCCAGATCGTCTATGTCTCGGGCGACGAGGCGGGCCACATCGCCAACGGAACCTTCGTGCCGTCGCTGACGGGCGGCTGGGTGGCGGGAACGAGCTGGGCCAGCCCCTCGCCGGTCGGCGGCTCCGCGCTCACCAACGCCGCCCTGTTCACCAAGAGCGGCGCGGCGGCGCTCGCCGTTTCCGCACAGTCCCTGCGCACCAGCCTCGCCGCGCGCGTCGGCGCGAGGAACTGGAACGGCGAGCAGCACCCCATCACCCGGCGCGTCGTGCAGAACGTCACGGCCGCGACGCCATACCCGAGCACGACCTGGTTCGGGACGACCTTCGACATCGGCTCGAACGGCGACACCTTCATGCCCGACGAGCTGCGCGGCATCGGCGCGACGGTCACGACGCCTGCCGCGGGCAAGCTTGTCGTGACGCTGCCCGCCGCGGCGACGGTGCTGCCCGCGCCGACCGGGCGCGCGTGGTCCGAGGTCGACGTCTACGTTCTCGACGCCTTCACCGAAACGGTGGAGGGCGGCGAGGATCTGGCCACGATCACGCGCGCGGGCGCGAATTGGGACACGCCCTTCACCATCTCGAACGTCACGCGCGCCGCGATCCGGCGCTCGGGCGCGCTGGAAGGCGGGGCCGTCACCTTCGAGGACATCCCGCCGGGCAACTATGTCGTGCGCGTCGTCTACCGCGCGGGCGGCGGCGTCGAGATGCGGCTGCACAGCGGGCGGCCCTTTGCGGTGGCCGCGCCCGCGCTCATCACCTCGGACATCCTCACGACCCTCGCCGCCCCGGTGCAGCAGCCGCGCATCTACATGGCGGGGGCGCAGCATGTCGTCGTCGATGTGCATGACGCGAGCCTGACCTACGGCCAGCTCGTCGATGCGTCGAGCACGCTGCCGGGCGCGACGGTCTATCGGCTCGCCGACCGCGACCAGCCGCGCAAGCAGACCTGGGGCGCGCGCACCAACATCGAACCGTGGTGGACGGGCTTCAACACGCCCGAAGGGACCGCGGGCGAGATGGCGACCGTGACGGCCGCCGACCCCGACCGCACGGCCAACTTCAACCCGATCGAGAACGCGCAGTCGAACAACGGCACTGTGGCGGAGAACGCCACGGCCACGCCCGTCGCCGGCATGGTCGCCTCGAACTGGACGGTGAAGATCAACAGCGGCTCGGCCGTCGCGCCGTCCGACGTCTGGCGCTGGAGCGCGATGGAGCAGGCGACGCGCTCCAGCGCAACGAACTTCCCACAGGTGATGCGCCACCGCCACAGGATCACGCTGCGGCTGCCTTCGGCCGTGAGCGCGGGCGACACCGTGACCGTCACTTTCACGGCCGGGGGCGTCACCGCGGAGCTGTCCTGCGTCGCCGGCGCGACGACCCCTTCCGATCTCATCGGCGTCAGCCAGGCGGGCTACGAGGCCGCGGCGCCCAAGACGGCGATCCTCGGCCAGTGGCTCGGGGCGCGGCCGTCGTCCTACGTGAACGACGCGGCGGCTGCTCTTCAGAACGTCAGCACGAATGACACCACTGGCACGCCCTCGAACTGGACGCTGCGGAACGTGGACACGGGCGCGAGCGCGGCGAGCGGGGCGTGGGTGGCGCAGGCGGGTGGCGACAGCGTGACGCTCGACGGCGGCCTCGTCCACACGACCGGGGCGACGGTCTGGCTGGCCGACTTCTCGGCTGTGACGACGCCGGGCCGCTACCGGCTGGAGCAGCCGAACGTGGGCTGCTCGCCCGTGTTCGAGGTCCGGGCTGGCATCCTGCGCGACGTGGCGCGGGTGATCGCCAACAGCCTCACGCTGACGCGCCGCGACCAGACGCAGAACTGGACGGGCTCGCACTGGCGCCAGCCCGGCTATGACGCGCGCAACCTGCGCTGGAACCACCTGCGCTCGGCGATCCGCCAGCAGAACACCGACGAAGGGCCGGGCGGTGGCGCGGGGCGGGCCGACAAGTACAAGACGCTCAACAACGACCCGACCATGCGGGTTCTCAGCGTCGCCGGGTCGCCGAACGCCACCATCGTCATGGCGACCGATCAGGACTGGACAGTGGGGACGAGCATCGGGACCGCGAACCTGTCCGGGTCCGATCCGACCTGGTGGGGGCGCTCCTACACGATCCAGTCGCGCGTCGATGCGCGCACCTTTGTAATCAACGCCGCGGCGCCGGCCTCGGGCATCGGGCCTCTCGGCGCGGGCGACCCGCTCTCGCTGACGGACATTCGGGCGGACGCCGGCACGTCGCAGGCCCGCGCGGCGCGGACGATCATCCCCTTCGGCGGGTGGCGCGACGCCGCAGACGCCGACCATCGGGCGCAGCACGGGCAGGCCGCGCGCCAGCTTATCCTCGCCGCGCTGGCGTCCACGGCCATGCGCACGGCGACGCTCAACCAGCCCGAGGCGGACGGCTACTCGCGCACCCTGCGCCTTCTCGGGACCGGGACGACCTTTCAAGCCCCGGCGGGGATGTCGCACTTCCTGCGCGAGGCGGCGTGGCACGCCGACGCCTTCACGGACCTGCAGCTCGCGGACGGCTGGGTGCGCGGCGGTGCGGAGCTGTCGGACTATCTCAACACCAGCGAGGGCGGCACGGGCCTCGCCATTCCGGCCCGCATCGCCTCCTATGTCTACGCGCCCGAGGCCTACGCGACCTGGGAGCACTGCGCGACGGCGGCCATGATGGCCTTCGCCCTCGACCGCCAGCACCCGGGCAACCTGCTCGCCGACCGCTACCGCACCTCGGCCATCGCGGCTTGGGCGCAGTGTTCGAGCGCGGCGGCCGACGCCGAGCTCGCGGCCGACAACCGCAGCAGCGCCGTCAACGCCCTGCGCCTCATGGCCCCGCTGTGCTTGTGGCTGATGACGCCCGGCTCCGGCGGCAACGCCTACCGCGACGAGTTCTATGCGCGCCTCGACGCCGAGACCAACGCCATCGCGATGGCCGAGCCTCTGGCCCTGTGGTTCTGGGCGCTGACGGCCTCCGTCATCCCCGATCCGGGCGGCGGGCGCATCGCCACATGGGCCTCGCGGGCGCGCACGGTCGGCCTCAACATGGCGGTGGGCGCGGCCAACGTCCGCCCCTTCGCCGGCATGTGGCTGATCGCAGGCTCGGGCGACGACGCGAACAACGGCCGCTTCTCCAACTCGCTGGCCGTGCCCAACCGCTCCGCGGAGCGCGGCCTCATGTGCTGGTTCGCCTCGGCCCATATGAGCACGACGGACCGCGACGCGGTGCGCGCGATCGTCGGCCCCTTCGCCATGCGCGAGATGCTGTACGGCCTCGGGGCCAACCCCTCGGGCGCCACGACGATCAGCGGCCTCGGCGCGCGGCCCGCCCCGTCCTTCGTCTACCGCGACTACGAGGCGCTCGGGGCCGAGGTCGTGCCTCACGGCCTGCCCGCCTTCGGGCCTGTCAGCCAAGCCGGGTTCAACGCGCAGACCGGCGTATTCGACACAGCGCGGACGCGGCGGACTTATCCGCAGCTGATGCTGACGCCCTGGCCCGCCAACTGGAACGGCCAGCGCAACTTCGCCCCCATGTCCGAATGGACCCCGTTCGCCTGCCATGCGGACTGGATCGGGACGCTGCTGCTCGGGCATCTGGCCTATGGGGTGGACGCATGAGCCTGCTCAAGGGTCTCGGCCGCTTCCTGCGGGACTTCGGCTCCGACGACACGGACGCCCCCGCGCCCGAGCGGTGGCTGCGCGCCGTCGCCCACGCCTTCCTCGGCGAGCAGACGGGCGTCGGCCTCGCCGCCGCGCCGCATCTGCTATGGTGGGCGCTGGGCGCGTGGGCGGTCGTGCAGGGCGTCCAGTGGGGCGCGCGGGGCTGGACGAAGCGCGGCGGCCGCGACGTGCTGCAGGACACCCTGTGGACGCTCGGCGGCGTGGCGCTCGGCCACGCTTCGGCCGGCGCGGCGCACACCCCCGAGCTCTGGGCAGCCGCGGCCGCGGCGATGCTCATCGCGCTCGTCGCCTACGGGGCCTACCTCTCCCGCCCGCGCTGACGGCGGCCCGTCCGGGCGCGATGTATTGCGCCTGGCATACATACTAGACATACGTGACAGGTTCGGCGAGGATGCGGGCCGTCCCCGCCAAGGCGGCAGGAGCCCGCATGTCCCTTCAGACCACCTTCGGCTTCCGCGACCTGTGGAGCCTCGGCTATCGCCGCCTCCTGCCCATCGCCCCGCCTGATGCCCCGCTGCACCCGGAGAGCGCGCTGTGGCGCGCGGCGAGCAAGGGCGCGGCCAAGGACCCGAGAGGCAAGGCGCCGGCCGTGATGGGGGCCGATGGGCTGTGGCGCGGGATGGACCTCACGCGCATGGAGGCCGAGGAGCAGGACCTCGCGGCCTGGGAGGCGTGGGGCGCGTCCGTGGGCGTGCGCACGGGCCAGAGCCTCGTCGCCGTCGATCTGGACTGCCCGGACAGGGACGTCGCCCGCGCGCTCGCGACGCGGGCGTGGGACATGCTGGGGCCCGCCCCGATCCGGTTCGGCGCCAAGCCCAAGGCGCTGCTGCTCTACCGCGTCGAGCCAGAGGCGGCCTATGACAAGGTGCGCTTCCTCGCGCGCGAGGGCGCGGAGCAGGCGCAAGTCGTCGAGCTGCTGACGGAGGGAAGGCAATTCGTCGCGGCGGGCACGCACCCGCGCACGGGCCGGCCCTACGAATGGCCGCACGGCCTCACGTCTTACGACGATCTTACCCGGATAGACCTCGCCACCCTGGGCGAGTTCATGGACGAGGTGAGCCGATCGTGGCCGGCGGCGCACAGGCTCTCATCCGGCGGGGGCGAGCAGGGCGCGCGCCACGCCCCCGAGCAGCGATCCCTCACGGCCGACCCCGATCTTGTCAGGGACGCGATCAAGCACCTCCCCAACCCCGACAGCGCCTTCCCTCACCGCGACGACTGGATCGCCATGGGCGCGGCCATAAAGGCGGCGATGGGGCCCGCTCTCGACGACGAGGCTTTCGATCTCTGGGAGCAGTGGAGCTGCCGCTGGGACCGCCCCGGCGCGGAGCATGACCCCGACGACGCGCGCAACGAATGGGCCCGGATCAAGCCGCCCTACCGCATCGGCGCGGGCTACGTGTTCGCGCAGGCGGAGCGGCTGGGGGGCTGGGAGGGGACGGCGCGGCAGTTCTTCGCGCCCGTGACGGTGGCGACGGCGGCGGCCCCTCAGGGCGTGCGGTTCGGAGACGCGGAGGACGCGGCCCAGCAGCGCGGCGACACCTTCGAGGTCCTGTCCCTCGACGACATCGAGAACCTCCCCCGCCCGCGCTTCCTCGTCGAGCGCCACATCCCCGAGAACTCGCTGGGCTTCGTCTACGGTCCTCCGGGCAGCAAGAAGTCGTTCCTCATGCTCGACCTGGCCCTGCACGTGGCCTATGGCCTGCCCGACTGGCACGGCGACCTTATCGGGGCGCGGGCGGGGGCGAACGTCCTCTACCTCGCCGCCGAGGGCAGCGCCGGCATCCGCGCGCGGGTCAGGGCGTGGAAGAAGGCTCACGCGGACAGGATCGCCGCCTGCGGCAGCCGGACCCCGGCCTTCCGCCTTATCCGGCAGCCCCTCAACTTCATGGACCCTCAGGACGTCGAGAAGCTGGCGCGCACCGTCGCCGAAGCCGGGATAGCTCCCCTCGATCTCGTCATCGTAGACACGGTCTCCCGCGTCCTGCCCGGCGCCGACGAGAACCTGCAGAAGGACATGACCCTCTTCGTGCGCGCCTGCGACGCCGTGCGCCTGTCCTTTGGCGCGAGCGTGATCGGCGTCCACCACAGTTCCAAGGGCGGCGACATGCGCGGCTCCACGGTGCTGCGCGGCGCTGGCGACTTCGTATTCTCCATCGACAAGCCCGACGAGCCTTCCGCGCCCAGCGCCTTCGTGGCCACGAAGCAGAAGGACATCGAGGACGGCTGGGCCGACTACTATGCGTTCGATGCGGTGGCGCTGGGCGAGGACGAGACCTCGCTCGTCCCCCGGCGCACATCGGCTCCTGTCGAGGCCGTCGTCGAGACGGACGGGCCGGTGGCCGAGCTGATCCTCGACGCCATGGCGGCGGCGTGGGCGCGGGGCGAGCCGTGGCTCAAGGTCCCCAAGGCCGGGCAGATCGAGCGAGGGGCGCGGCGGCGCATGGTGGCCGACTTCGGCATGAAGGGCGATCAGGCGGACGGGCTGCTCGCCTTGTGGGAAAAGGCGGGGACCGTGCGGCTTTCGAGGGGGCCGCGAGACAAGGACGGGAAGCGCGCCAAGGGCTATGAGGTGGCCAACAGGTGCGTCATGGATGCCCTCCTGCCCCCTGCTGAAGGCGGCGTTTTCGCCTGACGGCCGCGATACAAAACGTAGCTGTGGCAAATAGGCCATAGGCGTTTTTGCTAATTTGCAACGTAAATCGGTGGACACAAGTGGGCCCCATCTCCGAAAAAGATGTGTCCACCTGCCTGTAAGTCATTGAAATCATTAGTGGACACAAGTGGGCCCCAAGTGGGCCCCAAGTGGGCGACAACTAGGTTAAAGCCCTTGATATTAAAGGAAAAGGACTTGTGTCCAGCGGGTGGACACAAGTCCGCTTCCCTAGGGGTTTGTGTCCACCCACGGGGCGGGGCGCTTAGGCGCCCCCGCCCTGTGTGGTTCATGACACACAGAAGCACCGGGGTTTGACATACAGAATACGCCCCCGCCCGGCCGTGGATTTTTCTAAACCTTTTTTCCTGCGCCCGCTTCGGACGAAGCCCCAGGCGAGCGCCAACGCAGAGGGCCTCGGGCGCGCGGGCGGGCGCAGGGCAGGGGCGCGCCCCGGCGGGGCCTGAGGGTCGAGGTCGAGGTCGAGGACGGCCCGTGCGCGCTCTGGCGGGGCCTGAGGGTCGAGGACGGTCTGGGCGCGCTCTGTAGGCCGGTGACAAAGAGAAACGCCGCAGCGGGCGGCGCTGCGGCGTTTGGGCGTGTCGGAGGGGCGCCCCGCATCGCGCGGGGCGCCTGGTCAGCGATGCGGACCCTTGCCCAGCACGGCGCGAACGAGAAGCCATGCAAGGCCGGCGCCCATGATCCACGCGACCGCGAGAAGCGCGCCGCTGGAGAGGGTGAGTAGGGTGAGGAGGGTGAAGAGCATGGTCGGCGGCCTATCGCTTGAAGCGGATGTGGTCGCCGTAGGTCTCGCGCAACTGCGCCTTGGCGTGGTCGCGGCTCTTGGCGTCAAGATAGCCCTCGGTGCTGCTGTCGTCCGTGCTGTACCAGTATAGGCTCTCGCCGGGCAGCCGGGCGCCCCAATAGGCGCCGCCGCTGTCGTAGCCGCCATTGAGGCGGATCTTGCGGAGGTAGAGGGGCGCGTCGCCGGGGCCGCCGGCGCGCCCGTGGCGGCCCATGGGCGCGCCGTGGCGGCAGTTGACGGGCGGGGTCGGATCAAGAGGCATGTCGGGTCTCTCCTAGGTTGTATGGCGTGAAGGCGGACGCGCGGCCTACTAGTTGTCGATTAGGCCTTCACACGCCGCCGCGTGCATGATCGCGGTGCCCAGCTCCATCGCGGCTTGCTCATAGTCCAAGCCGCGCTTCACTTGCTTTCCGTAAGTGACGCGGAACCGCCGCTTGCTGTCCTGTTCAAGCCGGATGTCGAACCCGGCGGATTTCGTCTCAAAGCAAGTTTGCATGTTGTTGTCTCCTCTGAAGGCGGACGCGTCAGACAGCCTGATAGACGTCGAAACCCGCCTTGTGCAGCTGATCGGACCATGAGGGGCCGGTGTCGCGCTCCAAGGCGGCCCAGAACGCGGCGCGCGCCTCGAGTGCGGCGAGCGTCTCGGAGCCCTTCCACCCATGGTCCGGGTCGCGCTGCGCCAACATCTTGGTGAAGGCCGCATACGCCGACGCGCACGCCGCGGTCCGCTTGTCGTATCCGAAGCCGCCCGCGTGGCCGCGGACCATTTCGGCGCCGATCCAATGGACGTAGGCCCAGAGGCGCCCCGCGCCGTCCGCGGGAAACTTGAAGGCGACGGTCGCGACCCGCTCACCATCGCGCATGACGACGTAGGCAGAGACGCGCGAGAAAGCCGCGTCATGCTGTTCGTAGATGCTGGGCATGAGTGCTCTCCTATGTGGACGTTTCAGACGACGGCCCAGACTTCGACCCAGACGGGCTTGTCGTCCGGCGCGCCGCGCACGCCGTCGAGGAAATAGAGCGCGGTGTTCCCGTGGTCGTTGACGTGCAGGTAGGCGCCGATGCCGGCGCGCGCCGCCTCGCCCGCGTCCGGCTTGTCGCCGCCGCAGCCGTCCACGTAGTCGCGGGCGCCGTCGACATCGGCCCAGAAGCCAAAGCAGGCGCCGTCGCCCTCCTGCGCCCCGAAGTAGACGAAGGGGGGCGCGATGTCGGTCAAGAAGTCGCAGATTTCGTTGAAGAGCTCGGACGCGCGCTCTTCGTTTTCATCGCTGTCGTCGCTGGCCATTGCGTCGCAGCACTCGCGCGCGGCGCCCAGAAGCTCGCCCAAGGTGAAAGCTTCAAGGTTCGACCACGCATCGTGGTCGTTACACCGCTTCAGATGCCGCGCCAGCGTGTCGAGGATGTCGGCGCCCGTGGCGAGCAAGTCCTGCGACCGCAGCGTCCCCTCGCTGTGACAGCCTAGGCCGAGCGGGAAGTCTTTCATCGTGTCGAACATGTTGGGGCTCCATCGGCGCGCCATCGCGCCATGAGGGGTTTGTATGTCAGGTGTATATCGGCGTCAAGCGTTGTCTGGCGACAAGCGAGGAACAATTTCCTTGATTTCCGAAATGCGCTGGGAAAATATCCCACAGCAGCAGCACTTAGCAGGATAGTTTTCCGATGCCTCTTCGGTCCGGCGCGCTAACCCCTATTGAGCGAAACATCGCGGAGACCATGGCCGAGCTCGGCGACGTTCAGCTCGTATCCGTGAAGCTGTCGGTATCGGACCGGACGATCCGCTACGCGCTACAGCGGCCGGAAGTGCAAGCCTTGATCGCGGCGCAGCAGCGCGCCCTTGTGGTCACCGAGCTCTTGCCGCTCGCGAACAAGGCGATGCGCCAGGTGCTGGAGAGCGATAGGACGCCAGCAGCCGCGCGCGTCGCAGCCGCCAAGCTCGTCTATGATCGAGCATGGGGCGCCGACGCAGCGGCCGCCGGGAAGCAGCCGCACGAAATGTCGAGAGACGAATTGGGCGCGGCAATCGCCCGGCTCGAAGCCGCAGCTGCCGAGCGAGCCAAGGACGTCACGCCCTCCAAGCCTGCGGTTTTCGACTAGTCGCGCCCCGGCCTTGCGCGCGCGTCGCCGCTAACGCGCTGACGCGCCTAGGCTTTGCACTGTATGCACTATACAATCGCGCCCCGCCTCGTCGCTGTCGAGCCGGGGCGCCTCGTCGCCGGCCGGGCCACCCCCCGGCCACGGTCCGCGCGCGCCGCTGATGCCGGCGCCCGGCGCACGTACAAAAATTCCGCCCGAAAAAGCTTGACGTATGTTTTGTATCTTATGTAGGTTGCTGTCACGCCGTTTCACCCGGCGCGCCGCGCAACCACACAGCGCGCGATTGCCTCTGCCAAGGCGACCGCGCCTCGCGCGACAGGCCGCGCCGTTCCGTCCGGCGCGGCCTAGCCAACTCCAAGGAGCACCGCCTCATGACCCCCAAGCAGATCGCCCTCCTGCGCAGCCTCGCCAGCGCCTCCGAGCCCGTCGAGGAGATGACCGTCCGCTTCGCCCACGTGCCGAGCGCCTACTTCCGGCGGCACGGCTCGGCCGGCTCGCGCGGCCGCAGCCTCTACAGCATCACGCCTGCGGGCCTCGACGCCCTCGAAGCGGCCGAAAAGGCCCTCTGACCCGTCCCCCGACCGGGGGACATGACTTCCGAGAGTATTTTCCGCATCGGCAACCGCCGGTTGTCGTCTGGAATGGTGGACAAGGAGGCCTACGTCTGGCAAAACTCCACGCGGAGCCAGACGGAGGCCGCCGTGTCTGTAGACGACATGACCACCCAGCCCCTCGGGGCCTTCTGGAAGCTCGTCATGGGCTTCTTGTCCGCCGCGGTGATCGCCTTGTTCGGCACCCTCTGGCAGGCCAACGCAGAGACCGCCCGCACGCAGGGCCGTCTCGAAACCCTGGAGCGCGTCACCGGCCAGCACACGGCCGACATTCGCGCCCTCCAGAACGGCATGAGCGCCGAGGCCACCCTCGGCGCTCGCTACGACGAACGCCTTTCAGCCATCGGAGCCGCGGTCGCTCGGATCGAGCGCCGGCTCGATCAGGAGACGAAGCCGTGACCGTCGATGATCTTCTCGAAGCCCCCGGAAACGTCCTGCTGGCCGCCGCCATGATGGCCTACCTGTGGCCGTTTCCCGCCTTGGCGCTCACCGTCGCCGGCATCGTCGGCGCGATCTGGGGCCTCCTGTCGTGAGCGCGCTCCGCATCACCGAGCAGGACCGCGCCGTCGCCGTCGTCACGATGTTCGGCGAGGCCCGCGGCGAGAGCGATGTCGGGCTGCGCGCCGTCGCCGCCGTCATTCTCAACCGCGCCTCCAACCCGCGCTGGTGGGGCAAGACCGTCACTGAGGTCTGCCGCCGCCCCGCGCTGTTCTCCTGCTGGAACGCTGACGATCCGCAGTCCGCGCGGCTGCGCGGGGTGCTCACGACGAACGGCGTCCTGACCGCCGAGGCCGCCATGAACCCGCAGATCGAGCGGGCGCGGCGCGCGTGGGCCGCCATCGAGACGGGCGAGATGTCCGATCCGACCTCGGGCTGCACGCACTACCTGACGCCCGAGGCCTATGACCGGCATCAGCGGGCGGGCCGCCGCTCCGGGTCGTCGTGGTCCTTCCGGGCGCGGCCGACCGCCACGATCGGCGGGCACATGTTCTTCCGGCCGCAGGACATCGGCGAGATCGGCATCACGCCGTGGGCGCCTCGCCCGGCCGCCGCGCCCGAAAAGCCCGCTTCCGAGCCGTCGCGGGGGCTGTTCGGCTGGATCTTCGACCTCGTTCTCGCCCGTCTCGGCATCAAGGACCGCCTCGAATGAGCCTCCTGATCGCCCGGCTGCTCATCCTGGCCGCCGCAGGGGGCGCTCTGGCCCTCGGGCTGCCGCGGGAATGGGTCGATCCGCTCGTTTCGGACCCCGAGGTCGCTCTCGGGGCTTCGGCGGGCCTTACGGCGCTCTGGGCGGGCCTCTGGCGGCTCGCGACGGTACGCGGATGGGCCAAATGACGGCCTTTCTGGGCCTCTTTTTCGACTTCTGGCCGGTTCTGGCGGCTGCCGGGGCCGGTTTTATGCTCTGGCTGCGCGGCCGGGGCTCCGCACGGCGTGAGGCGCGCCTTCGAGACGCCGAGAATTACGCGGAAACACGTCGGAGGATCGACGATGCGCCTGCTTTTGGCGGCGGCGCTGCTGATGCTCGCGAGCAGCTGCGCGCGCGGCGTAAGCGATAGCGCCGTGATCGACGGCCTGCGGCCCTTCGTGGACCGCGCGGCCGAGGAATGCGGCTACCGCGGCCCCGACGAGTGCGTTCTGGCCGTCCGCGACCTGGTGGCGGCCTATGACAGGGCCGCGGGGCCGCGATGAACCGCCTTTCCAACGCCCAGCTTGCCGCCGTCGAGGCGTTTCGCAAGCACGGCGGCGTCCGGGCGGCCGCCGAGGCCCTCGGGATGGACCGGCGGGGCCTTCAGCGCCTCCTGCGCCGCGCCGAGGTCGTGCAGCCGGGATGCACGTCGGTCGGGTCCGCGCGGAGCGACGACAGCCCGCCCCATGAGCCCATCGACAGGCCTGTCGAGGAGGTGCTCGCCGAGCGCGTCGCCCGCATCACCCGCCGGTCCGAGGAAAGCATCGAGACGCCCGTCGTCGGCTGCCCCAGCGGCCCCTTCGTCGTCTGGCACTGCACCGACGAGCACCTCGACGACAACGGCTCGCGCATCGACGCCCTCGCCGACGACATGGGCGCGGCGCGGCGGCTGTCCGCGTCGCGGCTGTGCGGCGGCGACATCCTCAACAACTGGCCGTTGGGCGGCCGGCTCGCCGGAAAATGGGCCGAGCAGGAGGCCACGCTGCCCGAGGGGCTCGCGCTGGCGAAGTGGTCGCTCAACCACTACCCGCCCGATGTCTACGCCTTCGGCAACCATGAGAAGATGAACGCCTACCTCAAGGAGTGGCTCCTGGAGGTGATGCCGCGCCGGACCGTCGTCGGGTGGTGGAGCGTCCGCTTCGTCTATCGGCCCGCGCAGGGGCGGTCCTTCGTCGTCACGCTCGCCCACGACTTCTCGCAGGGCAAGAGCTGGTTCCATCCGTTGCACGGCCACATCCGCGAGGATCTCGAAAGCGGCTCGTCCGACATCTACCTGGCCGGGCACCTCCACTGCGAGGGGTCCATGGCCTTCACCAACGCCAAGACGGGGCGGCGGCCGCTGTTCTGCCGCTCGCGCGGCTACAAGCAGTTCGACGGCTTCGCGACGCAGATCGGCAAGGGCGGGAACGCGGGCGGCGGCCACAGCACCTGGCTCGTTCTCGACCCGCGCGAGGACTGCGACGAGCGGGCCATGTTCGCCTTCGCCGACTGGCGCGGCGCCGAGGCGATGCTCAACGGGCTGGTGAACCTGCAGGCTGTCTAGCGTCCGTCCGTTTTGTCGGGTATGGTCCGCCAGACCGCCGACAGATGGAGGCCCGCGTTGCCCTACCCGCCGCGCCCCGAGATCGAGTACTCGTACACCGCCTTCGAGCAGTCGCAGGGCAACGGCGACTTTCCGGGGCATGAGCTCGACGTCGATCTGGCCAACCTCAAGCACGCCGTCGACAACCTCAACACCTTCGTCCGCGGCGTCACGCGCAGCGACGGCAAGCTCGCCAACGGGTCCGTCTCGCTGGAGACGCTCTCCGCGGGCGTGCGGATCGGGCTGGAGCCGCCGACGATCTGGGCGCCCGCCACCGCCTACCCCGCCGGCGCCGCCGTGTTCGAGGGCCCGCGGCTCTACGTCACCGAGCGCGCGCATACCTCCTCAGCCAGCTTCTCCGTCGACCTGGCCGGCGGCGTGTGGTCGCTGCTGGCAGACTTCACGCCGCCGGCCTCGGCGCTGCTTATCGGCAACAACCTCTCCGACGTCGCCGATCCCGCCACCGCCCGCGGCAATCTGGGGCTCGGCCCCGTCGCCACCGAGACGACCGTCGCCGTCGCCAACGGCGGCACCGGGGCCAACGACGTGCAGGGCGCGCGCGAGGCGCTCGGGCTCAACGATCTCGGGCCGCGCAACGTCACGGCGACCGGGGCCTCTCTCGCCGTCCCTCTCGCCCACATCCTCGGCGACCGGCTCACGCTGCGGATGCTCGGCATCCGGCCGTCGACCACGCTGCTCGACATCCAGCCCGCGCTCACGGCCGCGCTCAACGCGCTGCCCGATGGCGGCCGCATCTATGTCGACGAGCCCGGCGAGTTCTGGATCAACAGCGCGGCGACCATCAACCGCGCCGTCAACTTCGTCGGCGCCAAGTCGATCACCATCGAGTGCCACCCCGACGCGACGTTCAAGGCGGGCCCCAACCTCTCCGCGGCTCTCAGCGGGTCCGGCGGCCGCAGCGTGTTCCGGTTCGACAGCGGGCTTTCAAGCAACGGCGGCCACAAGATCCGCTGGTTCGGCGGACGGCTTGATCTGTCCGCGCTGCCCAGCGCCGCCGGGGCCGGGGTTGACGGCTTCAGCGGCCTCCGCAACGACCCCTACGTCTACGACGTCGAGGTCGACCACGGCGTCACCGCGGCCAGCGGCGCCAACATCGGCGTCGGCGGCGGCGACAGCAGCTTCTTCTGGAAGGAGTTCGAGGGCGGCGGCTTCTTCAACTGCCGCTCGCTCGGGGCGCCCGATCTGGCGATCTATCCGTCCGGCGACAGCGGCAAGATCGCCCGCGGGCTCGTCATCGAGAACCTCTACGCCTATCGCTGCGGCGGCGTGGTGGGCGTCAAGCGGTTCGCCGAGGACATCCGCATCGTCGATCCCGACTGGTTCGAGTGCGGTACGGGCCTGTTCACCGGGTCCACGGAGATCGGCGACGATCACGGCCAGGCGATCACGATCAAGGGCGGCACCATTCGCCGCACTCAGGGCGATCCGATCCGCTTCGAGAACACGTCCCGGGGCGTCGTGCAGGGCGTCCGCGTCATCGACTACGGCCGCCATGTCAGCGACGGCACGACTGCGACGAGCGTCAGCGCGCTCAACCGGTTCGCGGCCGTCAAGCTGCTCGGGGCCAAGCACTGCACCGTGAGCGGATGCACGGTCGGCTTCGAGGACTGGGCCGCGCCCAACGCCAGCGAGCGCGAGGCCTACGCCATCCGGCTGGGCGGCTACACGCGGACGACCGATGCGGCCGTGGTGACGGCCGAGAACAACAGCGTCGGGCCGAACACCATCCGCAGCACGTTCGGCGTCTATATCGCGGACGCGCAGACGGCGGCCAACACGCTGGGCTTCGCGTCGCGCAGCGGCGTCTCCAACCCCGACATCGTGCTCGGCACGGGCAACCGGCGCTACGACACGGCGGTCTCCCTGACGCCCAATCTGGCGGGCTCCGTCGCGAATTTGGCGGGCGCGGCCTACACGACCCGGCAGGCTCGCGTCAGCTTCAACGGGCAGAAGGTCATGGTCAACGTGAGCCTTGTGCTCAACGCCGTCACGCTGCTCAACGGCACGGTGACGATCACGGCGGACGGGCTGCCGGTCGCGGCGAGCACGATGGGGCGCTGGCTCGGCTCGGTCTCCTGCTCCGGCGTCACCGGCAGCGGCTTCGCCGCGCTGATCGACGCCGGCTCCGCGGTCATCCAGCTCTTTTCGGAGGGCAGCGGCACGCGCACCGCCCTTCAGCACACCGACATCGGCTCGACGGCGCAGATCAGCGCCGCCATCGAGTACGAAGTGGCCTGAGCGGGGGCGCCATGACCTACGTCGTCTCGTACAGCTTCTCGAACTGGCAGGCCGCCAATCCGTCGAAGCCCCTTCCGGCCGCCGAACTGGACGCCGAGCTGGCCGCCATCGCCGCCGTGACGGCCGGTCTCGAGATCAGCCTCGCGGCGGTCCGGCGCAGCGACGGCAAGCTCCAGAACGAGATCGTCACCTACGACAGCCTCGACGCGCAGGTGCGCGCTCTGCTCGCCCCGACGCGCAGCGTCACCGCGCCCGACATCGCCTCCGCGGCGTTCGCGGGCGTGGCCGAGGCCGAAGCCGGCGTCAGCACCGACAAGATCATGACGCCCGCGCGCACCAAGGAGGCGGTCGCGGCGCAGCGCCCCTTCGCCAGTCAGGTCGAGGCTGAGGCGGCGTCGGGCCAGAGCAACACCGCCGTGATGACGCCGCTGCGCGGGGCGCAGCAGATCGGCGCGCTGCGCCCCTACGCCACGCAGGCGCAAGCCGAGGCCCTGTCCTCGCAGAGCGCCGCCGCCGTGATGACGCCGCTGCGCGGGGCGCAGCAGATCGGCGCGCTGCGCCGCGCCGCGACGGCGACCGCGGCGGTGACGTTCGGCGCCATCGGCGCAGGGGCCAGCGCCTCGCAGGCCGTGACCGTCGCCGGGGCGCTGGTGGGCGACGGCGTGATCGTCGGGCTGCCCGCGGCCGGCATCGACGCGGGCGTGCTCGTCACGGCGTGGGTCTCCGGTGCGAACACCGTGACGATCCGGGCGACCAACATCACCTCGGGCTCGATCACGCCCGCGGCGGGGATGTCGATCCGGCTGACGGCGGTCGGCTTCTGATGGCGATCGGCCTCTCGAAGAAGCAGAAGGCGGCGATCGAGGCGCGCAAGGCGCGCGAGGCCGCGCGGCTTGTCAAGAAGGCGCAGGCCGCCGCGCCGGAACCGGCGCCCGAGGCCGCGCCGCAGGAGGGAGCCCCCGACGAGGACCGCGACCTACAGGACGCCAAGGCTCTTCTCGCCGCCGAGGAGCATCGCGCCCTTCAGGAGCAGATCGCCCTCCTCAAGCGGCAGGCCGCCGCTTACGACGCGCGCGACGATTTCATGCAGTTCGTGAAGTTCACCTGCCCGCACCCGGAGGCGCCGCACGACGTCACGAAGTCGACCTATCAGGACGCGCGCCATCACCGCGCCATCGCTCATGTGATCGAGGAAGTCGAGGCCGGCGGCATCCCGTTCCTGATCCTCACCATGCCGCCGCGGCACGGCAAGAGCGAACTCGTCTCCCGCCGCCTGCCCGCCTGGTATGTCGGCCGCCACCCGACCGAGAACGTTGTCGTCGCCACCTACAACGACAACTTCGCCGCCGATTTCGGCGCCGAGGTGCGCCGTATCATGGTCTCCCCGGCCTACCGCCAAGTGTTTCCCGAGGTCAGGCTGGCGCGCGGCGGCGGGGCCAAGGACCGGCTGCAGACGCTGCAGGGCGGGCTCCTGACTTTCGTCGGCCGCGGCGGCTCGCTGACGGGCCGCGGCGCCCACATCCTGATCTGCGACGACCTTATCAAGGACGCCGAGGAGGCCCGCTCCAAGGCGATCCGCGATCAGGCGTGGGAGTGGTTCACGAAGGTCGCCATGTCGCGGCGCATGGGCAAGAAGCTCGTCGTCATCACGTTCACCCGCTGGCACGCCGACGATCCCATCGGGCGGCTCACCGACCCCGAGAACCCGTGCTACAACCCCAAGATCGCGAGCAAGATAAAGGTCATCAACCTCCCCGCCATAGCGGAGGACGACGACCCGCTCGGCCGCGCGCCCGGCGAGCCTCTGTGGCCGGACGGCCCCGACAAATTCGACCTCGACTTCCTGGAAGAGCAGCGCGCCCTCGATCCGCTGGGCTTCGAGGCGCTCTACCAGCAACGCCCGACCGTGGCCGATGGCGTGCTGTTCCGCCGCGAGAACGTGCGCTTCTACGACCAGATGCCCGAGACGCTGCGGTTCTACTGCGCCTCGGACCACGCCGTCTCGACGGAACAGCGCGCCGACAGCACCGTGCTGCTCAAGGGCGGCGTCGACGCCAACGGCGATATCTATCTCGTCGACTGCTGGTGGCAGAAGGCGCGCACCGATCAGGTCGTCGAGGCCATGCTCTCGATGGGCGGCGGCAACATGCGCCCGTTGATCTGGTGGGCTGAGAAGGGCCACATCTCGAAGTCCATCGGGCCGTTTCTCTACAAGAGGATGGCCGAGACCCAGACCTACTTCAACGTGGTCGAGGTCACGCCGTCCAAGGACAAGGAAACGCGCGCGCAGGCCATCGCGGCGCGCGTCGGCATGGGGCGCGTGTTCTTTCCGCGCGACGCCTGGTGGACGCAGAAGGCCGTCGAGCAGCTTCTCGCGTTCCCGAACGGACTGCACGACGACTTCGTGGACGCGCTGGCCTGGCTCGGGCTCGGGCTGCAGGCCCAGATCCCTGCCGGCGCCGCCGCCAAGGCCGAGATCGAGCCGAAGTTCGGGACGCTGGGCTGGGTGAAGATGACGCAGCGGTGGCAGGCCGATCAGGCGCGCCGCGCGAGCAACGGAGGCTGGTGATGGACGAGGAAGTCATGGCGCCGGCCGCCGAGGGCGGAGAAGCCGCGCCTTCGCAGGAAGGCGAGGAGGCGCTCGTCAAGCGGCTCCGCTCGCGCATCGAGGCCGACGCGAAGCACTACAAGGCGCGCTTCGAGCAGATGGAGCGCGACATGAAGGTGGCGCGCACCGGGCAGACGCCGGGGACGCCCGACAGCTTCTACAAGGCCAACATCACGGGCCGCCACATCAACAACACGGTGGCCGCGCTCTACGCGAAGAACCCCAAGCCGGTCGCGCGCCGCCGCCCGCGGCTCGACTTCCAGATCTGGGACGAGAACCTGACGTCGCTGCAGACCGCGCTCGCATCGGTGCAGGCGCTCATGGGCACGGGCATCCAGATCGACCCGATGACCGGCCAGCCCGTCACGCTCGATCCGGTGGCGCAGCAGAGCCTCGACCTCCTGCGCGACTTCGAGGCCGGGATGCAGGAGCGGCGGATGTTCACCGCCACCGGCAAGACGCTCGAAGTGCTGTTCCAGTACTATCTCAGGGAGCAGCGGCCGGTCGATTTCAAGACCGCCATGAAGAAGGTCGTGCGTCGCGCCAAGGTCTGCGGCGTCGCCTATGTCGAGATCGGCTTCCAGCGCGAGATGGAGGCCAACGCGACGGTGCAGAACCAGATCGCCGACTACCGGCAGCAGCTGCAGCATCTCCAGATGCTGGGCCAGAAGGTCGATCAGGCCGCTACCGGAGAGAGCGCCGTGACGGGCCGCGAAGCCGAGGCCGACGCCGCCGAGTTGCGCGCGGCGATCTCGTCGCTTGAGAAGCAGCAGTACGTCCTGATCCGCGAGGGCCTGACTTTCGACTATCCGCAGGCCAATCGGGTCATTCCCAGCTGCTACTGCGCCTCGGTCACCGGCTTCCTCGGAGCCGACTGGCTGACCGTGGAGTACTACTACACGGCCGATCAGATCATGAAGCTGTTCGGCGTCGACATGAAGAAGTCGAAGGCGGCGCGCTACCGCTACGACGGCAAGAAGATGGAGGGACACGACGAGGACGGGCAGTACAGCCTCGATCTCAACGACGGTCAGGCCAAGGATGCGAATTTCGTCCGGGTCTGGAAGCACTACGATCGCAACACCGGCAGCGTCTACTACATCGCGGACGGCCACCCGACGTTCCTGCGGCCGCCCGCCCCGCCCGACGTCTATGTCGAGGACTTCTGGCCGGTCTACGCGCTGACCTTCAACGAGGTCGAGGACCCGTCGATGGCGATCCCGCCGTCCGATGTCGAGCTCATGATGGACCCCCAGGCGGAGTACAATCGCTCCCGGCAGGGGTTGCGCGAGCACCGAAAGGCGGCGCGGCCGCGCTACGCGACGCCCAAGGGCGCGCTCGACGACGAGAGCAAGGTTCGCTTCCGCGACGCCGAGGCGCACGACGTCGTGGAGTTCAACCCGCAGGGCGCCGACCCCGACGTCCGCAAGATCATCCAGCAGGTGCCCGTATCTGGCGTCGACCCGAACCTCTACCAGACCGGGGAGATTTTCACCGACGTCCAGCTCATCCTCGGCGCGCAGGAGGCGCAGTTCGGCGCGGTGAGCAACGCCACCGCCAGCGAGGCGGCCATCGCCGACGCCAGCCGCGCGGCCAGCATCAGCAGCAACGTCGATGACCTCGACAACTTCCTGTCGGCCGTGGCGCGCGGGGCGGGGCAGGTGCTGCTGCGCGAGGTGAGCCCCGAGACGGCCGCCAAGATCGCCGGCCGCGGCGCGGTCTGGCCGACGATGAACCTCGAAGCCATCGCCGACGAGGTGTATCTGGAGATCGAGGCGGGATCCTCGGGCCGCCCGAACCAGGCGGCCGAGATCGCGAATTGGGAGCGGATGCTGCCGTTCCTGATCCAGATGCCGGCGGTCACGCCCGAGTGGCTGGCGCGAGAGACGCTGCGGCGGCTCGACGACCGCATGGACCTCACCGACGCGATCACGCAGTCGATGCCCGCGATCGTCGCGCTCAACAGGATGGCCCATCCGAGCCCCGCGGACCCCGGCGCGGCGCCCGATCAGCAGGGCGGCGAAGGCGCGGACAACGGTCCGGGCGGCCCGCCGCAGGCTGACGGCTCGTCGGCGCCGATGGGGAACAACCAGGTCTGATCTGTCCGGCTTGGCTTGCAGACACGCCATACGCTGTGGTATCTAGGCCGCAGCCCCAACAAGGAGGCCACATGGGCGTCGAGAATGAGGAGCTGACCGCGCCCGACAGCTCCGTCGAAGTGCAGGACGTCTCCGCGCCGGCCGTAACGCCGGTCGCGGATGCCGACGCGGGCTCGTCCTCCGCGAAACCAGGCGACGAGCGGAAGTCGTCCCTGCAGATCGTTCGCGACGCCATCGCGACGACGCGCAAGGAAGATGCCGCTCCTGCGGCGCCGCCGGCCGCGGAGGATGAAGGCGAACGCAAGGCCGACGAGGCTGCGCAGGCGCCCGAGGTTTCCAAGGAAGGCGGCGAGTTCGCCGACGTTCCTTTCCACAAGCACCCCCGGTTCAAGCAGCTCGTTTCCGAAAGGAACGCGCTGAAGGTGGACGCGGAGCGATACCAGAACGTGCAGCGTTTCCTCGACAGCTCCGGTGTGAGCGGCGAGGAGGCGTCGCAGGCCCTGCAGATCATGGCCCTGAGCAAGCTGGACCCGGCGAAGGCCTGGGAGATGCTCAAGCCGCTGGCGCAGGACCTTCTGGCGCGCACCGGCGCCCTTCTTCCCGAGGATCTTCGCGACCGCGTGTCGCGTGGGGAACTCACGAAGGAGGCCGCGGCCGAGATCAGCAGGCTTCGGGCGCAGACAGCCGCCCGCGACAGCCGCTCGCAGATCGAGGCTCGTCAGCGCGAGCGCGAGGAGGCCGACAAGGCCACGCGCGCCTGCATCGACGCCGCGGAGGCATGGGAGACCAAGGCGAGGCGCGACCCCGACTTCGCCGCGCTGTCGGAGGACCTCGAACGCGAGGTGCTCTGGCTGCAGCGGCAGGAAGGGGTGCCGAAGGAGCCGGATGGCGTGAAGAAGCAGCTCGACACGGCGTTGAAGAACGTCAAGTCGCGGCGGCCTTCCGAGCGCCGGATGGAGCCGAAGGCGCATATCGGAGGCGGCGCGGTCGCTGGCGGAACACAGCGCCCTGCCAACCCGACGACGCTGGACATCGTTCGGGCTCGGGGGCGCCTCTGACCGGAGGCTAGGCCATGCCGTTCACGGCGACGGAACTCTCGAACATCTTCAACTCGACGCTGCCCCACTACATGGGCCGCGGCGAGGTCTACAAGCAGGCCATCCAGGCCAAGCCGCTGCTCGCGGCCTTCGACGGCGCGGCCGGAACCTTCCCCGGCGGCAAGGACGAAGTGTCGCTCGCGGTCAAGTCCGGCGGCGCCGGCGGGCGCCTGCAGGGCTACACCCACGACGACCAGGTGACCTACTACAACCCGGCGACGACCCGGCGCATCGCGTTCCCGTGGCGCGAGCACCACATCGGCATCGGCGTCACCCACACCGAGCTCAAGGTCGACGGCATCACCGTCACCGAGAGCGGCGCCGATCAGTCGACCTCGGACAAGGACGGCCGCGAGGAGCAGGCGCTCGCCAACCTTCTCGAAGAGAAGATGGACGACTTCAACGAGGACTACGCGGCCTCGAAGAACTCGCTCCTGTGGGGTGACGGCACCTCGGACACCAAGGCCATCGCGGGCGTCCGGTCGTTCATCCTCGACAACCCGGCGTCGGGCTCGACGGGCGGCCTCAACCGCACCACGAACACCTGGTGGCGGAACCGCGCGGCGACGACCGCGGCCAACTCGGCGGGCACCGGCTTCGCGCCGATCTCGTCGGCGGCCACGGGCGGCGGCGTGCTGCTCCAGTTCCTGCAGGAGGAGCAGCGCCAGCTGCGCCGCTACGCGCAGGGCGCCGTCCGGCACCGCTGCTTCGCTGGCTCGGCGTTCCTCGCCGCGCTGGAGAAGGAGCTGCGCGCGAACGGCAAGTACACCGAGACGGGCTTCCGCAGCCGCGGCGCCGTGGACGGTTCGATGGACACCGAGAGCATCCCGTTCGGGGCTTGGAACTTCGTCTACGATCCGTCGCTCGACGATCTGAGCCTGTCGAAGCGGTGCTACATCATCGACATGCGGCGCATCCGCCTCCTCTACATGAGCGGCGAGAAGATGAAGCGTTCGCAGCCGGCCCGGCCCTACGACCGCTACGTGATGTATTCGGCGATCACCACGACCGGCGTGATGGTCGCCCAGCAGCTCAACACGTCCGCGGTCTACGACATCGCGTGAGCGAGCGGCGAGCCGCTTTTGCGGCTCGCCTGACCCCCATCTGAGGAACCAGAGCCATGGCTTTCAACACGATCGAGGTGGTGCTCGCGTCGGCTGTCGCCAATGCGGCCACCACCACCGTCTCCTACCCCGCCGGCACCAACCAGGCGGCCTTCACGGGTATCAACGCGGTCACGACCGGCGGTCTCGCCATCGTGAACAACAACGAGGTCTACACGCAGGACCAGGCCGGCTCGCCGGCGGCCCGCACCGTGGCGTTCTCGTTCGGCGGCTCCAACGTCACCGTCACCAACAACTCGGGCGTGACGTGGCCCGCCGGCGCCCGCGTGCTGTTCCAGTTCAACCGCGCCGGCGCCGACCGGCCGGGCTTCGAGCCCGCCCCGGCCATCACCTCGCTCACCGACAACTCGGCGGGTACGGCCTCGGACACGCTGGCGGCCATCGGCGGCACCTACTCGCAGGCCGAGGTCCGCAACTCCGTGGCTTCGATGGCGCAGAAGATCAACCAGATCCTGATCGCGCTGCGCAGCAACGGCTTCATCCGCTCCTGATACCGGGCGGGCCGCTTCGGCGGCCCTCCCTCTTTCGCCACCTAGCGCATAGGACGCCTCCACATGCCCCACCAGCTCGCCAACGTGCTCGTCGCCCTCGGCGGGGACCGCCGCAACACCGTCCCCCGCTACCGCGTCACGGCCCCCGAGATTGCCGTGCTGACCGCGATCCACGGCAGCGATGCGGTCCATGAGATCGAGGCCCTGACCGACTTCGGGCCGCTTTCGGACCGCGACGAGAAGGCGCGTCTGGCCGCCGAGTACACGGCGCGCAACAGCGAAAACGAGGCCTGGGTCGAGGTGGTCTATCCGGGCCGAGCGCCGGCCCTCCATGAAACCATCGGCGATCTCGAACTGCCGCCCGAGCTCTTCCGCGCCGAGCGCAAGGCGCCCGAGCCGGTCGAGCGCCCGCGCGTTCTGAAGGCGCCGAAGAAGGGCAAGCCGAAGCCCGCCCCCGTGGCCGAGATCGTGCCGGCGGCGGCCGGGGCCGACAGCGTGGACGCCCTGTTCGATGAGGGCGACGAGGAGGCGGCCGACGACGAGGCCGCCAACGTGATGGCGTGATCTCATGGCGCGCAACGTCACGCTCGGATCGCTGCTGATCGACCTGCGTCAGGAGGCCCGCATCTCGGGCAACCCGGCGCACAATGCATCCTCGCGCGACGCGCATGTGCGCCTTCTTCAGCGGACGCAGGAGCGTCTCTGGCGGATGCACGATTGGGAGTACCTCCGCGTCCGGCGGTATCTTCCCCTGCAGGCCGGGCAGCGGTTTTACGACCCGGCGGCCGCCTACAAGGGCCTCTCCGTCGCGTCCGAAGCCCCGAGCGACCTGTCGCTCGATCGGCTTGAGGACGTGTCGCTGCGCTACGGCGACGCCTGGGTGCATGTCCACCCCGGCATCGACGACGGACATTACACGGTCTTCGACAGCGAGCGCGACGAGCGGAGCTGGCCTGTCGAGCGGTGGCGCGTATGGGAGGACAGCGTGGAGGTCTGGCCCGTGCCGGCCGACAACGCCGACGCCGCATCGCTCGAAGGCTGGTTGCGGCTGACCGGCATCCGCAACCTGCGCCCGCTCGTCGCCGAGGACGACCGCTGCGACCTCGAAGGCGATCTGATCGTGTCCTACGCGGCGAGCGAACTGCTCGGCGCCGCGGGCGCGGCCGACGCCGCCGCCAAGCGCGAGGCCGCGGATCGGCTCTATTCCGACCTCATCGGCAACGCGGGCAAGATCAAGGTGTTCTCGATGATCGGCGGGCGCGGCGCCGCGCGTGAGCCCAAGGGGCCGCCGCGCGTCCACTACCGCGACCGCGAGCCTTCCTGATGCCCTCGGCATGGGTTACGGAGTTCACGGGCGGGCTCGACGTCCGCAAGCTGCCCGAGACGAGCCGGGGCGGCACGCTGATCCGCGCCGTCGACTGCCACATCAACCGCGGCGGCGAGATCGAGCAGCGCGCCGTGTTCGCGCCTGTCTGGCAGTCGCCGCTCGCCGCCACCACCGGCCTTGTCGCCACGCGCGACCGTCTCGTCGTGTTCGGCCACGCTGCGGCGGCCCCCGCCGGGCTGCCGCCGAAGTTCCTGTATCAGCGGCTCCAGCATCCCGGCGGCCGCGCGCTCGCGAGCATCCGGCACGCCGCGCTCTACCGGGGCAAGGTCTATGCGCTGGCCGAGTTCTCGGACGGCTCGCTCTACGAGTTCTACGACGGCGCGCGCGTGACCGACACCAACGCGCCCTCGCTCGATGCGGACGCGGCGCAGCCTGCGGCGGCGTTCACGTTCGGCTCGAAGATCTTCGTGGGCGCCGGCTCCGTGCTGCACAACTCGGCCGTGGCCGCGCCCACTGACTTCACCGGGACCGGCGCGGGCTTCAAGGACCTCGCGACCTTCGCCGAAGGGGCCGATCTCATCACGGCCATCGGCCGCTACGAGAACCGGCTCGCCGTGTTTCTGGAGGACCAGATCCAGACATGGGCCATCGACCCGGACCCCACCAAGGACGCGCAGATCCAGGTGCTCGCCGGGACGGGCTGTGTCGCGCCGCGCGCGGCGCTGCCGTTCCGCGACGGCGATCTCGTCTATCTCGACCGCACGGGCGTTCGCTCTCTCCGCGCCCGCGACAGCAGCAACAGCGCCGCGACGACCGATCTCGGCAGCCCTGTCGACGACGCGCTCATCCCGCTTCTTGAGACCCTGCCGCCCGGGGCGGTGCAGCGCATCTCCATGATCGCGGAGCCGCGCCATGGCCGGCTCTGGCTCGCCATGGGCGACGTGATCTACGTGTTCTCCTACTTCGAGGGCGCCCGCATCAGCGCGTGGACCACCTACCGGCCGGGCTTCACTGTCGACGCGATGGCCGTTTACGACCGGCGCGTCTATCTCCGCAGCGGCGACACGATCTACGTCTACGGCAGCGAAAGCGGCCCCTTCCAGTACAGCGCCGACGTGAAGGCCGTGGCCTGGCTGCCTTACATGGACGCCGAGGCGCCAGCCCGCGAGAAGCAGATCACGGCTTTCGACATCGCCGCTCGCGGGGCCTGGGAGGTCCGCGTCGGCATGGACCCCAAGAACCTCGACGCGTCCGACAGGCTGGCCCGCGTCGAGGGCAGCACCTTCATGGACGGGATCATGAGCGCCATCGGCGCCGCGACCCACATGAGCCTGCGCTTCGAGAGCGTCGCCCCGCCCAGCGCCGCCGCGCCTGCCATCGTCTCGTCGGCCGTGCTGCATTTCGCGCGGCACAAGGACGAGGACACAGGCCGGTGATCGCGCGGCTGGCGATGCCGGCCGACCGCGAGGCCGTGCTGGCGATGGGCGAAGCAGGCTTGGCCGAGACGGCGCCGCATCTTCCCTTCGAGCGCGACGTGGCGGAGGCGTCTTACGACCGCGCCATGCAGACCGGGCATCCTGTCGTGTGGGTGGCGGATCACCGCCGGCAGATCGCAGGCTATCTCGTCGGCGTGCTGGAGGAGTACTTTTTCTGCTCTGGCGTCTTTGTCGGCCAAGAGGTATTGTACGTCCGGCCCGAGATGCGCGGAAGTCGGGCGGCCGCGGTGCTCCTTCGGGAGTTCACACGTTGGGGCCGCGCTATAGGCGCGCGCGAGCGGTTCTACGGCGTCTCGAACGGCTTTCGCGCAGACCGAACCACGCGGCTCATCCATCTGGTGACAGGCGCTCACGTCACGGGCGCAGTGCTGCGAGGCGTCGGATGAAGGGCGGGGGCGACAAGGAAGCCAAGCGGGCGCGGGCCGACGAGGAAGCGCGGCAGAAGCGCATTCGCGAGGGCACCGCGCGGGTCGATCAGACCTTCGGCCAGTTCGACGACGACTTCTTCGGCGAGCGCCGCCAAGCGTTCCTCGACTTCGCCACGCCCCAGGTCGATGACCAGTTCAAGAAGGCGCAGGAGGAACTGACCTTCGCGCTGGCGCGCGCCGGGATGCTGGACAGTTCCGCTCGCGCCGAGAAGCAGGGCGAACTCTCGAAGCTCTACGACACGCGCAAGCGCGAGATCACCGACCAGGCCATCGGGCAGGAGACCACCGCGCGCACGGCCGTCGAGGACGCGCGGTCTGGTCTCATCCGCAACCTGCAGAGCACGGCCGACGCCAACGCCGCGGCCAACGAGGCGGTCAACCGCGCCGCCGCGCTCTCGAAGCCCGCGCCGTTCTCGCCGCTCACGCAGCTGTTCGCCGACTTCACCTCGGGCCTCGCCACGCAGGCGGGCTTCGAGCGCGCGGGCGCCGTCGATCCGCGGTTCGGCGGCCGCTACAACACCGGGCTGTTCTCGCCGAACAGCAGCGCCGTGAAGGTGACGTGATGGCTTTCCAGTTCGCTCCGCTTCTCATCGCGGCCGCTCTCAGCGGAGGCGGCACGCTCGCCAGCATGTTCGGGCAGCGCCAGTCGGCCCGCGCCCGCGACGATGCGCTCGGGGCCGAGCGTATCCGCCTGCGCGGCTTCGACGCGCAGGCGGCGGGCGTCAATGAGACGAGCCGGAAGCGGTTCGATAACGTCGATCAGAAGCAGGGCGAGACGGCTTCCCGGCTGGCCGCGCTCTACGCGCCGACCGGCGCCCCGCCCGAGGTGGCCGGGCGGTTGCCGACGAGCAACAGCAGCCTCGTTCTCAGCCGCGAGGCGGCCGAAGGCGAGGAGGCGCGGGCCTTCGGCCAGCAGCAGGCGACGGCGCTCGGCAACCTGCGGGCCTTCGGCGACCTGTTCGGAGAGATCAGCCGCGGGCAGGCGCGCGACAGCAGCGAGCTCGGCGTCCTGCAGAGTTTCCAGCGCGGTTCGCAGGGCGTGCTTCCGCTCGAACTCGAAGCGGCGGCGGGCAAAGGCGCGGGCGCGCACATGCTCGGCCAGCTTCTGAGCGGGCTTGGGACCGCGGCCACCGGCTTCGCGCTCTCTCCCGCCGCGCTGCCGTCGTGGCTCGGCGG
>JACCDR010117203.1_pt1 | contig 48852 bp, 46 predicted proteins | sample 7446431 | NCBI WGS metagenome assembly JACCDR01 (sample SAMN15323443, study PRJNA562643) | freshwater metagenome | isolation source: river surface water | place: USA:Blue River Watershed | collected 2017-08-17 | reverse complement strand
TTTTTTTTGTAATTTTTTGAATAATATATAAAAAAAATACAACGCATAAATACGTTGTATTAAAAACTTATACCATATTTCAATAACATGATACGCTAAACTGTAATGGACAGTTAACCAGATTCAGTATCAAACATTCCTGTACGATAAGCTGTATCATATTCGTTATCATGAAAATTATAACGAGCATAGTTAGGATATGTCACCACATCCTCATGAGTGTTGTAGCACTCAAGATCTGAATCAGAATAATAATCTGATTCGAGATCGGAATCATCGAAATTATTGTCGTAACGGCTGTACAACATTTCATCCTCAGATTCGGAATCGGAATCGGAATAAATATCCAAATCGTCATCTAGACATTCCAATGTAAATGAAAACATCCAACTATGTTCAAAGTAAAGATCTTTGAAATAAGCATGTTTTTCATACGTTGCAATGATACCTGGGTCAGTACGAATTTCGTACTTTGTGAGGTATTGATTTTGAAGAAAATTGATTTGGAGAGCCAAAGTCAATTTACATTTCTTCATCATCAATTTAGAACGTTCTAAAATTGCATCCTTCAATATGGCGTTGAGTCCATTTTTGAATTTTACGATTTTCATACGTTCAGTGTTATCCTTCACAAAGTAAAAGAAATCCGAAGGTCTTGTTGTGCATTGGTCAGATGTCATTGGTCGCACAGTTTTAAACTTGTCTAAGATATTGTCATTATCAAAGTCAACCATGTTCAAATACTGATGTGACATGCACAAATCCCAACGACCAACGAATCTGGTATTGTTATTGTGCACGATATCTTCTTCATAACAACCACCATAGATGTAGCAGTTGAAACAAGGAGCAATTTCATTACCGTAAACATTGTACACAACATCTTTTTCGTTTTTTTCAATTAACGACAATACATCATTCGAAAAACGAGTTTTGAATGTTGCATTAGTGTAACCGGCAAAATCGAGAATGGTGTTGACAATGTCACATGGAAGAGAAACGTTCTTGTTGTTGAAAAGCATGATGTTCGAAACGATCGAGGTAGAAGCGGGTTCTAATTTTATATTAAAAAAAAATTATCATATTTGATAACATATAAGACGTTTTTGATATTTATTTAATATTGATAATATAATATATACCATTTTTGATTTTTATTCAATATATAGCAATATAGCTATATATAGCTATATATAAAGTTTACAATAATATAATTATTTATATCACATAACATATATAATATAAAAAAAAAATAAAATAACAAATTTCAGTATATTTTTATTAATTGTAAAATTTAAATATGTGTTTGCTGTATGAAATTTTTTTTATTTTTTCTTATATTAATAATATACAGATTTATATTAACTAGTTGATATTTATTAATTTACATAAATAATTATATAAATTGTTTACCATATTTTATATATTAAATTAGATCGCTGTATTAAATCTTTATTATTAATATATTATAAAATATAAATTATATTAAAATAAATATTAATATAATTATATTAATTGTATTAATACGATTTTAATATAATAATAAAAATATATTATAAAAAAATAATAAAGTTTATTATGATATATTTAAATAATTTAAATAATTTAAATAAAAATATAAAACAAAATAGTGATTATGAACATTTATTAAATTTATTTTATAATGCAAATAATGATTTACCAGATGAAATGTTATTTAAAATGATTAAATCATCATGGGAAGTTAATAAAATATTAACATATAAAATAGTTGCATATTTAAGAGATTATAAAAATGGTAAAGGATATCGCTATTGTTTTAGAAAATTTTTAATTTGGTTAGCTAATAATGATAAAGATAATCTTATTAAAAATTTATATAATTTTATAAATAAATTTGGTAGATATGATGATTTATTTTATTTATTAAATACTAAATGTGAAAATAGTATGTTCAATATAATTGAATACCAATTAAATAAAGATTTATTTAATTTTAAACAAAATAAAAATATATCTTTATTAATTAAATGGTTACCATCAGAAAATAAAAAATTTGATAAAAAAACCGGCTTTTATAAAAAATTATTAAAACATATGAAAATGTCTGCAAAATCATTTAGACAATTATATATATCACCATTACGTAAATATTTAAATTTAATTGAAACAAATATTTGTCAAAATAAAATAAACGAAATAGATTTATATAATATTCCATCAACAGCTTTAAAAAAATATAGTAAATATAAAACTAGTTTTTTACAAAAAAATTTATGTAATAAATTATTACATTATAATAAATTAATAAATAGTTTTAAAACTTTATTACCAAACCAAATTATATCTCATTATATATCTCACAACGATACAATTAATATTAAGAATTTTAAAAATCATTATTATGAAAATGAGTGGAATTCAATTAAAGAAAAATTTAAAAATGATTATTATAATGATATAAAAAATACCATTATTATGTGTGATACTTCACCATCAATGAATGGTAATTTATCACATATTAGTTTTGCAATAACATTATTAATATCTGAATTATCTAACGATATTTTTAAAAATTTAATTTTATCATTTGAAACAAAACCACATTTATATGAAATTATTGGTGATTCACTAATTGATAAAATAAACTCTTTAAAAGAATGTCCGTGGGATATGAAAATTGATACTATGAATGCATTAAGATTAATTTTAAAAAATTGTATTATTAACAATATAAATAAAGGCGATGAACCTAAAAATTTGCTTATTATTACAGATGTGAATTTTGATAATACAAATAATAATAAATATACAGACTTTTTATTTAGTTATGAAGAAATGGATATTATATTTAATTCATATGGTTACAATGTTCCAAAAATAACATTTTGGAATTTAAAAGAAAACATATATAATGATGTTGAAAAATATACAAATGGATTTATCGATTCAACTGGTGCAATTTCAAATAAAACATTAAATAGTATTTCATTTGTTTATGGATTCTCATTAGAAATTTTAAAATCAGTATTACAAAATAAAAAAACAAATGCTTATTATAATATGATTCAAAATATTGAAAAGGAATATTATGATTGTATTAATGTTAATAATTGAATAGTTGAATATTTTAATTTTTTTTATTAAAGATAACTATATTTAACTATATTTAACTATCTTTAATTATCTTGTGTACTAAATTCAATTATACGTTTTTTAGGTCGTATATGTACAGATGGCGTGCCGACACCTCTATCATATGATGTTCTACCATGTACCATAAATTCACCCATATTTGTAAAATGTGGTGGTGGTTCTTGATAACAACGAGCTCCAGTTTTAAATTCACCAGGTTTGCATGTCATTGAATCCATACCTAAATCTGAAACATCACGCCAACATGATGTTCCATTATTATAATATCCAGGTCCATATTTTTCTTCACAATTAACATAACACCACGCTAATCCAGTTGTTCTATAACCAGGTGGACATTCACCAACATCTGATATTGTACCATATGTTTTTGGTGATCTATAACATCGTGCGCCCATAGTTGTTAAACCATCATCAGTGTATCGTTCAGGATATCTATATCCAAATTTACGAGCTTCTATTTCACAATTTTTAGGTCTTGCTAATCTAGAACCCCATACACCTTGTATTTCACAATTACCTTTACCATATTTATTTTCACAATCATCTCTATCAGAATAAACATCTTGACCTGCTTTAGAAAAATATTCACGTTGAAAAGAATGTCCTGGATAATAACATGTAATACCATTATTAGTTGAATCTTCTGGACAATTTGCTGTTGGTTTTGAACCATAACCTAAATCTGATGTTTTTGAGTCTGCATCGCGATGACAAGTTGCACCCCAGTTTGTATATCCAGGTGGACAATCTGCGACACGGCTACCTTGAGCTATTCTACATGTTGCACCATCATTATTCGTTTGTTCCATTTTAAATTTTTGATTATCTGTACCATTACATTTTACCAATTTAATATGTGAACCATTATTAGCATTTACACCATCAAAATCTAAACATAAATCTTGTCTATTATATGGATGTATTGAATCATTATCAATATCATATGAAAATTTTTGTGCATCGACATCACCACATTTATATAATTGAATTTCTGTACCTTCTTCAATAACACCACCGGTTATATCTAAACAAAATGATGCATCATTTTTTAATTGTATTATATTATCAACTGTATTAAAATACCATTGTTGTGCTACTGAATCATTACAATCATATAATTGTAATTTATTACCATTAACTCTTTGATTTCCAGGAATATCTAAACATTTATCTTTAACATTAATAGGTCCAATTCTTGGGCAATTTCGCCAACACATTGTAATACCATTAGAATTATAATTAGGTTTACATTTAGTATGACATATACCACCAGCTAAATCAAATTCTTCACCTTCAGCACAGTTTACACTTCTACAAAAATAACCATCATCTGTTTCATCATCTTTACATTTTTCATATTGATTCATACCAAATAATTGCATAAGACCTCGTACAATTGTTGTACCAAATATCATTTCTATTATTTCTTGACCCATTGGTATTTTACAATCCATTTGACCAATATTATCATTCATTTCCCACGTTCCACCTTTCATTAAACAATAATTCTCATCTTCAATACATAAACCAGTTTCTTGATCATATTTTAAATCATTAGCTTCACACATTGTTCTAACACCAAATGAAGCTACAACACAAGCTCCACCAAATTGAGAATTTTTAAATTCAACATATGTATCAACTTCTGAATTATCTGGTATTGGCCAATTATAACTATTAGTACAATCATCAATATTTGCATATGAACACGATAAATCATTCGGATTATTTGTTGGGTCTCTTATTATAATTTTACCTTTATTTTCTTCACATAGCATTGTGAATGCTTTATTATAAATAGCATCAATATCTAATAAATTAGAATATGATAAAATAACATCTTCATCAGATGCTTCTTCTAATGTTATCACATCATTTAATATATCATTAGCTAAAGCATCTCTAACAGGTTTAGACAATGGATCTTTATTTTTAGGAGCCATTATATATTGCATTTTTTCTAATATTTTATCATTTAATATATCTTGACTAATTAAATCCAACGGTCCAGCAATTGTTGGATATAATACTCCAGCTTCTTTATGTGCTTTTTCTAATTCAGCATTTAATGTATCTCTAATTTTAGCATATGATTCAATAGAACTTAATTTATTATAACCACCACCATCACCAATATCTAAACCTAAACTAATAGCATCGAATGCTAAAAATACAGCTTCTACAATCGGTGCAGCTGGACCAGTTGTTGCAGCCATTGAAGCTTGGCTAGCTAATACTGTACTTGCTTTTGTAGCAGCTGTTGTCATTGCTTTTGCAGCAACTTTTTCACCAGCTTTTATACCAAATTTTACTAAAGCTTTAGCACCATATTTTTCTGTTATTTTTGCTAAAACTTTACCAGATGTCATTAAAGCAGTTTTACTTGCTTTAGAGTAAAATTTTTTCATAATAAGTTTTTTAAAAACTGCACGAATTGCCATATCACTTAAAACTGCAACACCTAATACTTCTAAATTATGATTAGAAAAGAATGGACTATTTTTAATTTCATCTAATATTTTTTCAGTTTCATTTCTTGGGTCACCATCTGTAATTGCGTCTACAATTGTATCTATATCTGTATTTATATTTATATCTGTATCTGTAATATCTGTTGTATCTGTATTTGATGATGTATTATTACCACTTAATACATTTTTAGCATTTTTTTTAGCATTTTTCATTTTATCATCATATCCTTTATCAAAACTCTTTTGTAAAATATCTTGTGATGCAGCATCTAATTCATCACTATTTTTGTCTTTTTTAATAACTGAAACAATAAAAATAGCCAATATAACAAGTAATGATATAATAACTACACCCCAAGCTATTTTATATGTCCATGATGTTTTTTTTGATTCATAATGTTTATGATGTTTATTGTGTTTATTGCGTCTATTGTGTTTATTATCATTATGGTATTTATTATCATGATTATCATGATTATTATTGTCTTTATATTTATTGTTTGTATTATTACTAAAATAACCACCACTACTATCATTATGAATATTACTACTATTACTACTATTATTACTATTATTACTATTATTAATATAATCGTTATCATTTTTTAATAAATTATAAACCATGACTTTATTTACTATATAATATATAGTATAAATAAAATGGTAAATTTATTTAAAGCTGGTGCATCTGCATTATCTAAAACTTTTAGTAAAGATTTAGCAAAAACTGCAACTAAATCGGCAGCCAAATCTGCAGCTGAAGATGCGCTTAAAGCTTCTGCAAAAAGTACATTAAAAGACACTGCAAAAGCGACTGCAAAAAGTACATTAAAAGATACTGCAAAAAATGTTGCAAAAAAAGGTGCATTATTGGGAGCTACAGCAGTTGCTGGATATGTATTAATAAATCCAGCAATTAAAGCTAAAGAAAAAGATGGTACTAAATTAAATATAAAAAAAATTGAACAAAAAAATATTGGTGTGATTAGTAGCACATATGAATTAACTATTACAATTGAAAATGAATTTGATTTTAATAAAAAAGATCAAGTTGAAATAACTGATGTAACAACAACAGTACCAGTTGTTAAAGGAACCTTTAATATTTTAAAAGTCATATCACCAACACAAATATTAATTGATTATGATACATATTTATCATCAGCACCTGGTACTGATGGTGTTATAACTGTTCATACAACATATGAGGGTGAATTACAAGCTGAAACAGTTGGTGCTGTAGAAGATGTTGTTGATACTGCTGGTGATGTAATTGGTGATATTGGTGGGACATTTATATCATCAGTATCTAAATCATTAGGTTTATCAGATGCTATATCAAATATGATTAACATTGTAATATATATTATTATAGCTGCAGTTGTAATATTTTTATTATATATATTATTTAAAAATAGAGCAAAAATAAAACATCATATCAAAAATAGATATCATAGTCATAAAAACAGAAGAAGAGATAGAGATGATAGTAATGATGATGGTGGTGGTGATGATGGTGGTAGTGATATGAATAGATATAATAATCAATATACTCCAAATAATAATCAGTATACTCCAAATAATAATCAGTATACTCCAAATAATAATCAATATATTCCAAATAATAATCAGTATATTCCAAATAATAATCAGTATATTCCAAATAATAATCAGTATATTCCAAATAATGATCAATATACCCCAAATAATAATCGTGGTAATATGTCATTATTAAAAACATTTACACCGCAAAATTTTAATAACCCGTTTAAAAATAAATTTAATAATCCATTTAAACGTAATTATTAAAAAAAATATAAAATTATTAGTTACAATCTTTACATTTATACAATATAAAATTTCTTGGATTAACATTACAATCATCACAAATTAATTCATTACAATTATAACATTTTTTCACACAATGTGAACAATATTGTATAGAACATGATTTACATGTATTAGTGCAAAATCTACAACATATAATATCACAATTATTACATATACTGCAAATATTATTATATAAATTTATATTACCACATCTAACAGATTGTTCAGTTAATTCTCTTAATTCTAAAATACATGTTTTACATATTATTTTAGAACAAGAATCACATTCTACTAAAATATTATCTTCATTATAATTTAAACATAACAAACATTCTTTTTGTACACTATTAGTATAATTTATATTGTTTATTTCATTATTATTAAATGGATTAATGATTGTATTATTAATATTATAGTTTAAAAATCTATTTATATTATTATTACTTAAATTATAAATAGTATAAACATCATTATATAAATCATTATGTAAATTTGTAGTATCAGACATTATTGATAGTTGTAAAGATAGATTTATACCTATTTTTTATATTAAAAAAAATAATCAAAAATGATGAAATGTGTATTTTTATAAGAATCGTGTATAATTATAAAAATATGATTTAAAATTTATTTAAAATTTATTTGAATATTTTTTAATTATATTTTGTGCATAATTATTAGTTGGATTGTAATATATATTTTTCCACCATTTTTGTAATTTAATTATTTTATTGATACAAAAATTACAAAATTTATTATTAATTTTATATGTTTTATTATTAATAAAACAATATAAAGAATTATCTGATTTAAAATACTTGTCATTAACTTCAACATAAAATTTTTCAATACATTTATCACATATTATTCTATTACATAAATCACAATTAAAATCACAATCAATACATTTATATTTTGTTATATTTTTTTCACACGATCCACAACGTAAAGATAATTTTATTTCATAACATTTTAAACACAATGTTTCTGAACAACAACGTTCAATATTATCATAATGATATAATTTATAATAACAGAAATCACAAATATAATTATTACATGAATCACAACATTTAACATTATTTATTAAATGATATTCACATGTATAGTAATAATTTTTACATGTTACACATTTATAATTATTATCATTGCAATATTTATGTAATGTATTATGTGTTGTTTCATTATCAGATTCAGATTCAGAATCAGATTCAGATTCAGAATCTGAATCTGAAGAGTTAGAATCAGAATTATATAGTGAATCTAAATTAGAATTATATAACGAATCAATACTAGAATTAATGTTTATATTATTATATTCTTCAAAATATGATGATATAGATTCATTATCTTCTAAATACGATGAATCAGTAGAATTGTAATACATATATGTAGACATTTTTTTTATTAAAAAAAATAATCAAATTTAAATTTACTGATGCCTACTATGTTTATTTATATCTACTATGTTTACTCGTGTTTATTTATGTCTACTCGTGTTTATTTATATCATTTAATGTGTTATCAATTATTTTAAAAAGATCATTATTTTTATTACGATTTATAGTAATTTTCATATCTTCTAATAATGTTTCATAGATATTATTAACATTATTTATTTTTATTAAAAAATCATTATATTCACTGATTAATTTATAATTGTTTTCTTCAGTATTATCATAATATTTATTTAATAAAGCAATTTGTAATAATTTTATATTGTACATAATTATATCTTTACTATCTTTATTAATATAAAATAAATGCGGATGTAATTGTTTAAATTTTAAAAAATATTCGTGAATATTATATCTTTCATGTGTTCGCTCATTACACATAATCAATCAAAAGTACTTAAATTTATATATTATATGTATTATTATTTATATTAAAAAAAAAATTCAAAAATAATTTAAATTGGTAATAAATTAGTTTAATATGATATAGATTTATTTTTTTAATATAATGCAAAATATATTAATAAATTTAAACACAATATCAAAAATAAAAGCTTATGATAAAATATATATTGATAATGAAGATTTTATATCAATTGAAAATGATAATATTTTTCAAGGTGTAGTAAGATTTTTTTATAATATATCTAGAACAAAAAATGTAAAAAATTTAAATAATTTTTACATGCGTGTATTTGATCATGTTTCTATTTTAATTAATAAAATATCACACAATAAATATCATAATATAAAAAATAATGATTATTTAAAACAAGAAGATGTGAAAATAAATAAAAACATGAAAAATAATAAAAACAATAATAATATATTAGATAATAATATATTAGATAAAAATGATATTATTTATAATAATGATTATAATAATTTAAATACTGCAAATACAATAAATAATATATATAATGAGTATATTGATGATAAAAATAATTTAATAAAATTAAAAAATTATTTAAGAGCATCTGTTGTTGGTTTAGACAATTTAAAATTAACTTATTCGTCAGATATTTTAACAAATTCAAAAATAGATATTATTATTAATTTAATTGAAACTTACAATAATAAAATAGATAATTTATTAAATATTGTTTAATTTAATAAATTAAATATAATACATATAATATAATGAATAACAACAATGATTTATGCCCAATCATAATTAACCAATATTTAGAATTAATATATAAAAAAATGAATGGTAATAATAGAGTTAAGAAAGATATAATTGTAAAATATGAAAATTATATAAAAAAAAATTGTAATAATACAAAAATTAATAAAGATTATAAAAATAAAAAAGATGATGTAGATTATGAAAATGATAGTGGTAGTGGTAGTGGTAGTGGTAGTGATAGTGATAGTGTAGATAAAATAAATAATGTAGATAATGTAGACAATAATAAAGATAATAAAGATAATAAAGATAATAAAGATAAAAAAAATGATAAAGATTACATGTATGAATTTTTATTTTTTAATAATTATTAAATTCATTTCATCATTGATGGGGCAACATTCTGTACAATATACAGGATACGGTTTTTTTGATGATACATTATCATATGCGTAAATGGCGTTATTTGTCAAACACAATATACATTTTGGAAATGATACATTTACCATATTATTTTTTTTACAATCTTTACAATATAATGCTCGTTCAGTTATATAATTAAATGATGGTCGTTTTTTATGACAAACAATACATTTTAAATGTATAACATCTATCATATCCGGTTTTTTATGATTTTTACAATATAATCCTTTTGTTTCTGATTGTAGATTAAAACATGCTTTTAAATTACAATCTTTTTCTTTACATTTATGATATTCAGATATTAATTTTGGATAATTATTTGTATTATGAATATTACAATAATATAATTTATTAGTAGTATCACCATAAGATGATCTAGTATTGCAATCATCAATCATGCATTTTTTATGTACCATATCTGTTATATCTTTCATACCTATTTTATGTGTATTACAATATAATTTTTTATTATTTTTACCAAATGTTGCAAGTTTATCACATTTAATATTTATACAGTATGCATGTTTACTTTTTGTCATTTCATCAGTTTTATGTAATTTACATCGTATATAATTTGGTTTATCTGGATAATTAAATACTGCATTTTTATTACAGTCTTTTATTTCACATTGTTTTGTTGTTGTATTTAATATTTTTTTAACATCATTAGATGTTTGGTTTAAATTTTTTGAACATTTGCAACAATATAATTTAACTATATCACCTTGTTTTTGACAACTAGCTGTTTTAAAACATATAATACATCTTCTATCTATTGATTTATTATCGTCAGTATTTATTGCAGGAACTCTAATTAAACAAGATGAATGTTTCATATTATTATCACGAAATATTGAATTATAAATATCAGAACACTTAAAACAATATATTGGTGGCCATTTAAACCCATGCGATGCTGGATTAATATTACATTTAGTACAGTTAAAAGTTAATAAATTAATTAAATTAGATTTTTCTTTTTTATTTTTAATAAGTCCACATTCAATACAATATATTGGTGTTTGTTCTATTTTATCATTATCTCTATATCCCATACATGCTTCGTAATTCGTTTTACATTTTTCATTGATACAATGCATTTTGTAAAATTATATTGATTTAAATATATAAATTTAAATTTGATTTTATATTTTAATATAAAAAATGAGTGAGTTTTACAACCCAGATGCTTCATCGATGAATGAAAATACGTTAATTACATTTTTAAGATCTCCAATTACTGGTGATATTACTGAAGTTCCAGGTATCAGTTCTAAAAATGCTAAAATTTTATCATATGGTGATAATGAATTTAATAAAATTACTAATACATTTCAATTAATTGGAGTGTGTTTACAATTAAAACAAAAACGTAATGGTGAATACATTACATGCAAACAACATTGTGATCTTTTTAAAACTTATTTGGCAAATAAAGGTATTACAAATAATAAAGATACTATTGTAATGGCTATCGTTGAAAAACTTGGAACTATGTTTCCTGGTATGTATGATATGTATGATAATGAAATTTAAATATAAAAAAAATATAAATGTTATATAATTTGTAAAAATTATAATTTGTATAATATTTGTATAATATTTGTATAATATTTGTATAATATTTGTATAATATTTGTATAATATTTGTATAATATTTGTATAATATTTTTGTATATTTTTTTTATTTTAAAACGTCATACAAATAACCATATAAATTTTCATAATCATTTGGTATGTTTTTTTTATTATTTAAAAATTCATTAAGTATATTAAAATTTGTTTGATTATTACCCAATAAATGTTTATTAATAATAGTTAATATATCATTTTTATTATTAATTTCATTTATTATTAAATTTGTATTATCTTGATATTGTGGATAACTTAAAAGTTTAGTAAAATCTGTATTTTTTATTTTATATAAAAATCCAATCAATTTTCTATCTTGAGCATCATCTAAAATCAATCTAATATTAAAAACATGACAATTACTATTTCTATTAGATTTTAAAATATTAATATCTTTATTAATATTTTTATTTTGTGGAGAATATATATTTGCAATATCTGCAATACACATTAATAAATGGTCATATAAATTTTTTAATTTTAAAATATTTAACTCAGCTTTGATTTGTTGATTCTCAGCTTTGATTTGTTGATTCTCAGCTTTGATTTGTTGATTCTCAGCTTTGATTTCTGTTAATTGTAAATTTATAGAATTTAATAGATTTATAAATTCATTATGTCGTCTATCTGTTTCAATAGTATTATTATACCATTTATTAAAACGTGATTGTTTTAATAATTTAGAAGTATTAGGGTTGTTATTTCTAAATTTACGTTTAAAATTGGACATATCTTGTATAGTATTATATTCAGTCATTTTTAATGTTAAAATAATAAATCAAAAATAAATGCTTAATATTATTTATTTAGTATTATATTTTGGTGTTATGAAATTATTTTGATATATAAATTTATATGTGTAAATAATAAATATGAGTGAAAAACATAAATGTTTTAAATGTTTTAAAAAATTTGATACTAAATTTAATTTAGAACGACATTTAAACCGTAAAACACCATGTAATGAAAAAAAAGAAGATAATATATGTAATATATGTGAAAAAGAATTTAAATCTAAAACCGGTTTAGATTATCATAAAAATAAAAAGAATCCATGTAAACCAATTTCGGAAATTTTAAAAAAAGAGAATAAAAAATTACAAGAACAAATTTTACAATTAAATAATATTAAAAATGAAAAACCAACATATAAAGATTTAGAAAAAGAAAATAAAAATTTAAAAATAAAATTAAATAATAATATCACTAGTGTTGTAACTGTTACCAATGATACTGAAAATGGTGTAGTATATTTGGTGCAGCCGGAAGAATTGTTTAATACAAATAGATATAAATTTGGTTATAGTACTAAAGATACATTAAATCGTACAAAATCGTATGGTAGTAACACAAAATATATTTTGGTATATAGTAGTGATAAGGCAAAAGAATTAGAAACTTATATTTTAGATGTATTATCTAAATTACATGTAAAAATTAAAAATGAAATATTTGAAATTGGTGATGTTGTTAAAACTAAACATTTAATTTTAAATGAGTGTATTTCATTTGAAATGGAAAAATAAACGTTTGATAATTTATTTGGTAAAATTTTATAAAAATAAATTATAATATTTGTATTTTATATATTTTTTTTTATTTATTGTTAAAAATATAAATTTTATATTTACAATTTTATTTTATAAATATTTGAAATATTAATAAATTATATATTATAATGACTTATTTTATTAATGATTCATCAAAATTGTGCAAAAAAAAGTTAATAATTTAGAGATAATTGTTAAATTTTTTATAAATTTGTGCAATAAAATTTAAAATTTTATATTTTATTTAAAAATATAAAATTTACATATGATATGTAATAATATACAATTTATTTTTTTTATATATCATATGTAAAATTTTATATTTACAATTTTATTTTATAAATATTTGAAATATTAATAAATTATATATTATAATGACTTATTTTATTAATGATTCATCAAAATTGTGCAAAAAAAAAAGTTAATAATTTAGAGATAATTGTTATCAATTTTAATATAAGATATATTATTAAATATACGTATAAAAATATGTCAAATATTTGTAATATTTGTGAATATAAATTTTCTACTAAATATAGTTTAAATCGTCACTTAAATAATAGTAAAAAATGTAAAAAACCTGATGAAATTAATTCGTATATTTGTGATGTATGTGAAAAAATATTTAAATCTAAAACTGGTTTAGATTATCATAAAAATAAAAAGAATCCATGTAAACCAATAATTGAAACTTTACGAGAAGAAAATGAAAGATTACATCAACAAATAATACAAACAAATTCTAACAATACATCTACAAATTCTAATAACACAACAACAAACAATAATCAAAAAACTAAAAATATACAATATAATATATACATTAATTCTAACGAATTAGCTGAAATAAAAGATAATTTAAACTCTTTTAATTATAAACAAATCGAAGATATATTAAAACATGTAAATATTGAAAATAATGAACAAATACAACTTTTAAATGTTAATAAAGATCATTGTAAAGATTTTATTTTAGATAATACTGAAGAAATTAGTGATTTATTTAAAATTTTATATGCTAATTTTAAATATTTACCATGTATTTTATTTCGCTTAGATGAATTAAATTTTGAAGAAATTTATGTAAAAGATGATATTAATACATTAAATAAATTAGATAATAGTAAACTTTTATACATAATATATGAAACATTCAATGTATTAATTAATAATTATAGTGAATTTATAAATAAAAAGCTAAAATGCTATTATAGAAATTTTATTATAGAATATAATTCTGGTTTATTTACAGATTTAAAAAAGCCACATGTAAAAAAATTTATTACAGATATTAAAAATAAATTAAGAGATCACATAATGGAATTATATGAAGATTTAAAGTTATTATATAAAAAAGACTTAAAAAAGCTTAATGATAAAAACAATAAATTTACAGGTTATTTAAAAATTAAAAATCAAGAATCTATTGAAAATAGTATAATTTATCCAAAAAAACAAATTAAAAAAGATGATTTAAAAAATATAAATAATATATTAGACCGTTTAAAATCATATGGTAATCAATTAAAAATAGCAAGATTTGGAAATATAGATTTTGAAGAATATCCAGTATTAACTTTACTTGAATTCTTTTTAAATGATTATTATTTTAAAAATAACGAATTTGCAAGTGTAAAACTTGAAAAGGGTATTTTATATGAATTTATATTAGATAAATGGGATGTTGTCGATTTTGATAAATTTTCTAAAAAAAATATACATAGCATTGATATTGAATTAAGAAATAGAAATATCAATTTTGATTATAATAATAACGTTTTTATAATATCAAATGAATCTTTTGATTTTTGTGATGCCGTTGATAATACTAACATTTATATATTAGAAATGTTATTTAAACATCTTTTTAAATATCATATATTTGAACCATATAATAAAATAGAAAAAAGTATAATTACATATTAATAAATTAAAAAAAATACTGTAATGTAATATTATATAATATTTATCTTTTATTTTTTTATCTTTTATAATATTTATCTTTAAAATTTTAAACTATTTTATACAACGGTCCATATAAAAATTCATATCTAATTAAACTTGTAGTAGAACCAACAGGAATTAAACTTTTAATTTTATTGATAATATCATTGTTTTTAATAATATTAATAATATCATCCTTTTGTACACATGTATCATCTAAAAATTTAAACATTGCTTCAATATTACTAATATCATTAACATAATATAGAAACCCGTTTATATTTTCTATATCTTCAGTGTTTAATTTTTTATCTATTATATGTGCAAAATCATTTCTTGCAATTCTCAAATTATCAACAATGCTATTCATATGTGTTTTTTGTTTATTAAGATAAATGTTATTTAAATCTGCTATAATTAACATTAAATGATTATATAATTTTTCAGCACGTTTTTCATTATTATGTTTAATTCTTATATTTTGCATATCATTATCATGTTTAATTCTTATATTTTGCATATCATTATCATGTTTAATTTCCAATTCTTTAATTTTATTAATTAAAAATGTATTATTTTTCATAAATTCATGAAATGCATTTTCAATATTATCAGTCCATTCAGCAAATTCATCTTTTTCTACTTTTACAAATTTGGTTGGTGGATTATTATTAATAGTTTTATTTTTTCGTTTTTTCATATTACTCATAGTATTATAACCACTATTAATTATATTCAAATCCATTTTTTATATTAAAAAAAATAAATCAAAAATAAATCAAAAACAATATTTAAAAATATAAAAATTCAATAATAACTTCATCTGTTAAATACATATTTTTATATTTTTCAATATATTCATATAAATATAACAATCTATCATTATATATTTTTAATGTTTTTTTTGTTTTATTATTTTTAGTTATTACTTTATCTTTTTTAGATATTATAAACATAGAATTATAATTTATTTCATTTTTTTTATATTTTCCAAAATTAAAGTTAATAAAAACTATTGGATTAAAATTTAAATTTGAATAAAAATCTTGTATTCTCAATTCTTCAGAAACCATATTATAATCACGTTGTCCATCGTCATTATCATATAATTCTAAAATAATATTTACATGATTAAACTGTATTAGATAATGAACGTATAATTCACCAATATATTTATTTGTAATATTGATATTATTTTTATTTAATAATATATTTAAATCTTCAATTATATAATTAGATTTTATATTATATTCTATTAATTTTTTATCATTTTTGTGATTTATTGAATAACAATTTAAACTACAATAATTTTTATTAATTGTGTTAATATTACAATACATACATTTTTTTTCTAAAATATTATCACCGCTTACAATATTATCATCACTCATATCATCACCCAAACAACTGTTAATTATATCTTTACAACTTTTACAATATTTTGATTTATTATTTTTAAAATTATATAGTGTATCATCTATATTACAACTCATACAACTCATACAACTCATAATGTTATGTATATATAATAATAATATAATATATTATATTATTATATATTAAAATCAATTATATTGTGTATATTTACATTCTTTTATGTTTTTATTTGAAAATTTTAAAAAATGTACATTATGGTTTATTTGTTTATCATTATTAGATAATTTAGAAAATATATGTTCTAAATTATTCATCATTTTTTCTAATTCATTTTTATTAATTTTTTCATTTTTTAATTCATTTTTCATATTGTTGATTATATCATACCCATTATTAATAAGTTCAATATTCATATTATATAAAAAAAATTATATAATTATATAAAATTATATAATTTTATGTAATTTTAATAATTATCATAACAAATATATTCAAAAATTACTTCTTTATCAATAGTTTTCATATCAGCATATTTTTTAATATAATCATATAACATTTGAATTCTATACATATATAAAGTTCTTTCAGAATTTGTATTAAAACGTTTAATTAATATACCATCTTTCATTGTTATTTTAAACATCGACATTGTAGATTCATTTTTATTATTAATATATTTATCAGGATTAAATCTAATAAATACAATTGGTTTATATTTTAAATCAGTATATAATTCATTAAGTCTTATTTCCTCACATGATAAATCATAGTGTTTATGTTGATTTTCATCAATTTCAATAATAATATTAAAATTATCGCATTTTATTAAACCATCAGGTCTACGTCTTGATTGCCCACCTTCTATGGTTTTATTTCTAATAATTTCTGGTAATTTATTACCAAGTTCTATATTTAAAGTATTTAAATCATCAAATATAAATCTCTCTTTGGTTGAATATTGAACTGATCTTTTATCATTTGGATGTAACCAATAATAGCATAATACACAGTTACCATCATATTTATCACTTGCAAATGTTAAATTACATAGTTTACATTTTTTATGGACAACATCTACCATTTTATTAAAATCATCTAATTTTTTTATACAATTTTTACAATATTTTGGAGATAATCCTTTTAAATTATAACTTGGTCGTTTATCATTACAAATTTCACATTTTTTATGTTTCACATCTGTCATTGTTTCAGAACTGTGATGTTTACAATAATCACCTTGTTTATTATTTTTAATATTCTTAACATTAAATGACGCTATAGTATTACAATTTGGATATTTACATTTTAATTTATTTGTTGAACGATTTATGAATTTTGCTTTTTGTTTTTCTTCAATTTCATTAAATTCTTCACTATTAGTATTTATTATTTTATGTATTTCATTAAATTCATTTATTTCATTAGCATGTTCAGAACAATATATGTTATATGAACTATTAATTGTGTTAAATGATGCGCGTTTATTACATTCTTTAACAATACATTTTTTATGTTTTACATCTTCAATTTTGATATTTTCATCGTTATTTTCTTTTTTCTTTTCTTTTTCAATTAATTTACTATGTTGTAGACAATAAAGTTTAGTTTTATTATTATTAATACTAAATGTACCAATAAGTTCACAATCATCATAATCACAAAGCTTATGTTTACTCTCTAATTCATTATTAGAATCTATTTCAATATATGATTTATGATCTTTACAATGTGTATATATTTTATTATTATTTTTTTTAAAGACTGCAATTTTATTACAATCGTCAATAATACAATATTTAATAGATGTATTTTTAAATTTATCTTCATCTTTTAAATTTTTATTAATTTTATCTGCACATTTACCACAATATAATTTAATACTATCTTTAGTTTTATTATTTGCACTTTTATAACAAATAATACATACTTTATCAATATGTTTTTTATCGGGTGTTAATGTTTTAGATACTTTAATAAGATTAACTTTAGATTTTTCTTTACGTGTATTAATTCTGTTACCATTAAATGTTTCCGCACATGTTTTGCATAGTTCAGGTGGCCATGTGTTATCATATCCATGTGATGCAATGTTAATGCAATCATCTTTATCACAAATTTTTGGTTCAATGACATTAATAATATCTATTTTATTTATTTTTCTATTAATTAGTCCATGAGTAATACAATATAATGGTTTGTTTTTTTCATTTCCCATACATGCAATTTTATCACAATTATCATTAATGCAAAATTTATTGATGATAATGTCAGACATAATTATTTTTAATGGTAGCAGTTTTTATATTATAAAAAAAAATCAAATTTGAATCAATAATATAAATATCATATTGTAAAATTTATGTTGTTAATATATTATTTATTTATTTTTTTATTTTTTAATATTTAGTATGATATAATACATAAAAAATCACAATGTCGGGAAGTGGCTTTTATCCTATCATTGCTAACAATGGTCGTCAAGATGAAATCTTGTACCAACATGAACGTTTAAAAGCTAATATTGCTTTCCATAAACAAGTTCGCCAACAAAAAATCGCATCTGGTGATACTGAAACTTCTCCTTATCCATCTTTAGAAGAAGTTGAAAAAACACACATTTTATTCCCAAATATTAATTTCCGACCATTTGCTAAATTATGTTTTGATTATTTACGTGTACCAAAAACTGGTGTATCTTTCAATAGTCCAATCAGTTTTGAAATTCCACAATATGGTGATTTCTTCAGTGATATGGTTGTACACATGGTAATTGATTCTGCAACTGCTCAATACACTTCAGGCTCCCCAGTTGATGCTTCTGATGTTGCAGTCTGGCGTTATTGCAATCGTCCAGGTGAAAAAATCTTTACCAATGTTGCATTCTCTGTTGCTAGTTCTAACTTAGATAGTTATGAACGTTTAGTTTATCCATTAACTCGTCAAACTTGTATTCCAGCACATAAATTAGCTGGCTGGGATCGATGCATGGGTCAATCTTCTGATTTAGAAGCATATTATGGATACCCAACCACAACTGGTGCTGTTCCACAACCACAAATTATGAAATTTGCATTAAATGGTGGTTTCCAAACTTATCAACAAACTCAACCAGCTTTAAATTTATTCGTACCTTTATTATTCTGGTTTAATGAACCACGCCAAGCTATTCCAGGTTTAGCTATTCCATTTGGTCAACGTGTTATTACCGTTACTATTGCACCACAATCTGATTTATGCCGTGCTATTATCAACACTGGTGCACGTTCTACTTTAGGTGGTCCATATGTACCATCCTTAAATATTTCCACTTGTGATTTATATATTCAAAATATGTTCGTTTCTGATGAAATTCAAGAAATTTATTCCAACCGTGTTGGTTTCAACTTAGTACGATTACATTTATCTCAAACAATCTCTTTAAGTGCCCCATCTGGACAACAAGTATTAAACAGTATGAAATGGCCAATTACTAAATTAACTGCCGTTTTCCAACCATCTGTAAACAATGTCTTTAATAGCAATGTTACTACTCGTGGTTCTCAAGTATCTGTAATTGATGCTTCTATGGAAGACTGGAACCGTTTTGGTTTAGTATCTACTAACACTGTTGCTGCCGGTACTGTAAATGGTACTAGCTCTACTGCTTCTTACATTGTTAAAACCGTTACTGATCACATGTTAACTATTGGTGTTAGTGCTTTTGGTAATGATATTTACAAACCAATGCCAAGCCAATTCTTTAATAGTTACACCCCTTTAAAATTCGGTGCAGATACTACAACCCCCACGGACCCAGGAGTCTTCTTTATTCCGTTCTGCCTCTTTCCAAACAGCTATCAGCCATCCGGACATCTTAATATCTCTAAATTACGTGAGTTCTATCTTAACTATTCTTCCAGTTACATTAGCTCGAGCAATACTGTAAATTGCTTTATCTCAGCTGAGGCTATCAATTTCCTAATGATAACGAAGGGCTCGGCGGGTTTACGCTTCGTTACGTAATCATTTTGAGCTTAATAATAAATATAAATATAATAAACAAAAACATCATAAACTTATATTTTTTTTTGCTAAAATATTCTAAGTTTAATTTTGATTAATTATTTTATTATAAATAATAATATCAAATGTCAACATATTTACAAGCTCGTATTAATAAGTTTATCAACAAAGGTAAAGAATTACATGGTGATCATTACAATTATGATAAAGTTGCCGAAATGTATGAAAGTACTGAAAATGATATTAAAATTATATGTAATTTACATGATTTTGAATTTTTAATTAGACCTAAAAATCATATTGCTAAAGGTAGAAATGGTGGATGCTCTAAATGTTTATCTGAAAAAATTAATAATAAACTAAGTTTAATTGATATTGAAAATATTAAAAATGAAAATGTTAAAAAAAATATTGATATTAATGAATTTTTTGATAGTAATGGTAATATTATTAATATTGATGATATTGATGATAATAAAACTGAATATTATATTCCATTATATAATAAAAATAAAGAAATTGTTGGACAAACTAAAGTTTCAAAAAATATATATTATCATAAAAAAATTAATGGTAAACAATACTTTATTGATGGATTAAAAAATTTAGATAAACAAAAAACTGGTAGCATTAATAAAGATGGTCATGCACAGATGTATATTGATGGTACAACTATTGTTTTTCATAAATTTATAGTTACACAAGTTCAAAATAAAACATATAATTCACATACACATAATATAAAACATATTAATGGTGATAAATTAGATAATACTAATGAAAATTTAAATATAGTTACTGCTTCAGATAATGCAGCAAATCATAAAAATTTAAAAAATAGAAATGGAGAATATTCATATGTTAAACAATCTAAAAATGGAAATTGGGAAGCTACTATACGTTCTAAAACGGGTAATTCACCATCATTATCTATAACATATAAATCTAAACACCATGCAGCACATCATGTTGATTTATTTATTGATCAACATAAATTAAATAAATCTAAGAATAATGTAGATCCTCAATATTTAACAGATTTTGTTAAAAAAGATGGTAAAACTAATTCTAATCCAGAATATAAAAATATAAAAAGATTATCAGATTCATGTTATCTTATTGAGATTCGCAGAGCTATAAATAATGAAAAATATTATTATAGTAAAAGATTTACAACATTAAATGAAGCAGTTATAGCACGTGATAATTATTTAGAAAAATTAAAAGATATTGAATTTAATTTAAAATGTGAAAATATGCCATTATTAAGAGATGATGAAACTAATGAATGTTATTTTATATTAAATGATAATAATATATATATTGATGAAGAAGATTATATTAGAATTATAAACAATAAATATGCATGGAATATTACAAATGGATATGTTCAAGATTCATCTGGTAGAACATTACATAGATTTATATTAAATCATACTGATAAAGATGATGTTGACCATATTGATAGAAATAAATTTAACAATCAAAAAAATAATTTAAGAATATGTACATCTTCGCAAAATCAACAAAATCGTGGTATTAAAAGTACAAATAAATCTGGATATACCAATGTTGGATCTTATCGTAATAAATTTTATGTTGATAGATCTGCAAATGGTAAAAAATTTAGAATTTCGGGATGTTGTACATCAATTGAAGAAGCTATTGAACTACATGATATTTACGATATAATATACAATAATAGTAATATTATCCATAATCCAACAAAAGCTGAATTAAATAAAAATATAATTTTAGAAATATATAATACAATTAAAAATAATTATGATAATGATTTAATTAATAATCAAAGCCGTAAAAATATAACACTGTTTATCTATCAACAATTAAATAAACATAAATAAAAACATTTTAACCAATTTCATTTTTGATTTATTTTTTTTAAATAAAAATGAATACAAATATAATTGATCGTTTTAATAATAATATGGATTCTATGAAAAGAAAAATAATTGATTTAAATAATGAAAATCCAAATGCTAAAAAGATTAAATTTGATGTGCATTTTATTAAAAATATCTGCGATGATCATACAGAAAGTTCAAATATTTTTGAAAAAATGTATAATGGTATTGAAGAATTAAAAGTAATGGTAAACAACCTTAATATTGAAAACAATATAAAAACTAATCAAATATCTAACCTACAAAATGAAAATGCTACAAAAACTAATCAAATATCTAACCTACAAAATGAAAGCACTATAAAAACTAATCAAATATCTAACCTACAAAATGAAAATGCTACAAAAACACATCAAATAACACATTTACAAAATGATATATCTTATTTAGAAAATCAAAACAATATAAAAACTAAACAGATATCATATTTACAATCTGAAAATATCACAAAAACTGATCAAATACAAAAATTAAACGCTGAAAAGCTATTATTGCATTTAATTGTTATAATTACAGATTTAAATAAAGTTTATAAAATGATATTAAAACATAACACAAATATTGATCCAAAAATTAAAAATATAAAAAATTTTAGAAATTATGATTATTGCCATATAATTCCAGATAAATTAAAAAAAATTAAACATAAAGATACAATTGAAAAAATTAATGGATTTTTAATGTATACCGATACTAACAATCCATTTAATCCATACAATATTGAAACTCTACTAAGTTCATTAAATGATGTGGATTATCCAATAAAACAAGATCTAATAAATCTAATAAATGATCAAAATTTTAAAAATGAAATTAAAAAATTAATACTCGACAGTTCAATTCAAACATGTACAAGTTATACCAATTTATATGGACATTTATATCGAGATTGTATGTAAATTATTTACAAATACATTTATAAATGTATTATTTTTTTTATAAACTTCTAACAAAATTTAAAAATTTTTAATTCTATTTTAATATAAGAATATATAGTATTATACAAAACCAAAAAGCAAAATTGAATTAATTATGTCTGATATTATAACCAATATTATAATAGATACTAACATAAATCTATTAACGTTTAATGATTATATTAAAACCAAAAACTTATCGATTAATAATATATACATTGATAAATTTTGGAATAATATTAATAATAAACATTGGATTTATATTGATGATGTTATGATTGAATGGATTGGTTATGGTGCTAATAGTAAAAATAAACTTATTGAGTTACTTAAAAAAAATTTTAAAATTGATATTGATTATAAAATCTATAATTATGATGAAATTAATAATATTTTTAATTTGACCGCTCAGTCGTATGAAGATAAAGAAAACATCAATGCTGAAATTATAAAAAATAAAGATAAAATCAAACAAAATCTACATAATAGAACAATGCATTTAATTATACATCCAAAATGTTTTAAAAAAATACTAATGATGATCAAAACCAAAAAAGCAGAACAAGTGCGTGAGTACTATATTGATCTAGAAGAAATTATATTTGAATATAGTAAATATCAATTAGATTACACTAACCAACAACTACAACTTAAAGATAATCAACTGGAAATTAAAAATACTCAATTACAATTTAAAGATAGTCAACTACAACTTAAAGATAATATAATTGCAGAAAAACATAAAATAATTATAAAAAAACAACTATTAAAACAAGAACAATACATATATGTTTGCACCAGTCAAAATTATCTTAAAAAATCTATTTTTAAAATTGGACGTACTAATTCAATTAAAGATAGATTAAAAGCGTATACATGTGGAAAAATCACAGCTGATAAATTTAAATATATATTTATTTTAAAAGTACATGATGCTGTTACACTTGAACATTTAATACAAGCTCGTTTAAAGAATTTTCAATATAAAGAAAAAGATGATAGATATAATAATGAATTATTCCAAATTGATTATCATATATTAATTGAATTTATGCAAGATATTGAAAAATTTGAAAATGCTAATATAATTATATTAAATAAATTGATATCCAATACACCAACAACAATTTCTAATATTCCAGAATTTGATGATATAATCATAAATAATGATAATATTTTTAATTATATTAACGATAAATTTATAGAACCAGAAAATAAACGTAAAATAGAAAATAATGAACTTGAACAAGTAGAAGATAAAATAAGATATGATGATCTTTACAAAGATTTTTCACCATCATGTAGATTAAATAAAGAAATTATTAATGAACGATTAAAACCATATAATATTAAAATGTTAGATGAATATGATGGTATTTATGATAATGTACATACTTTTCAATGTTTAAGTATATTTGAACATACATTTAAATGGACAATTGCAAGTATGAGTCAAATCTATAAGAAAGGATGTGCATATTGTAAAAAGAAGAATATATTGAGTGAAACAAAAATATATAAATATAAAGATAAAACATATGAGTTTGTGAAAGAATATACTAACTTTGATGATGTTAAAGATAACACAACAGATTTTTTAAATATACAATTATTAAAAAATATAATTAATGAAGAGCGTTGGTTAACACCACAAAATGGACATATCTATAGTATATTATCTCCAGATTTTGAAGATAAATTAAATCTTAATAAAGAATTAACTGATATAGAAAAAGAAACTATTAAAATACTTGAAATTGATTATAAAAAAATGGTTGAACAAACATTAAAAAATAATAAAAATTTTGCATTCACTTATGCAATTGATACAAAAAATAATATAATATATAAATCTAATAGTTTTACATTATTTGGTAATAATTTAAAATATTTAAATGGTACAAGACAAGTTAATCGTAAAACAATCCCAAAACATATTAATAGTAATAAAACATATGCTGGATATAAATGGACGTCAACATTAAATAGTATAGATAATATCGATGATTATGAAATTGTATATTTTTAAAAAAATATAGCTAGTATAGTAAAAATTTATACTAGCTATATTTTTTTATATTTTTTTTAAATCTATTTTGAAATATTTATAAATAATATTAAATAATTAAAATCATGTCGAGTCCATTACCAAAACATAATAAAAAAGATTTTAATGAGTTTACAGTATTAAATGAAAAGATTATACAATTAACAGATAATCATAATAATTTTGAAAATAAATATAGTGAGTACATTATTGATATTAATAAATTAAAAATTAAATTAGAATTACATGATAAATACATTGATAATATTAAAGATAAAATTAATATTATCAACTATGATATAAAAGATATGCAATATGTACTTGATAGTTATGATTCAAAAATAAGAGATAATAAGTATTTATGTGATGATGAACATGAAAATATCAATTCTAAACTTAATAATATTAAACATAATTTAAAAAAAATATGCAACTCTAATGACACAAACTTAGATAAAATTAAATGTGTTGATGAATTGAAGATTGATTTAAAAAAAATTCAGCAAACAATGCTGTTTAATCATTTAATTATTATTATATTTATCTTTTTAAAAGTGCTTTTATTAGCATCTGAAATATATTATATGTAAAATAATTTTTATATTTTTTTTATATATTTAAGGTGTATATGCATATTTAATTTTATTGAAATAAAACTTGTAATTTTTTTTCGATTGTATTTTTAATATCAAAAACATCTAAATCATCACTGCGTACAGTTTCGAAATTAATATTATCAATATTTTTTAATGTATTATCAATAATTTTTTTAATATCTTTTTCAAGAGCATTTAATTTTTCAATCGTTGTTTTCTTATTTTTATTAATTGTACGCATTAAACATAATGATGGTTTTACTTTAAAACCATTAAACTCTTCTAACTGTGGTAATAAACCATATACTACATCAACACCAAAAATTTGTGATGTATTATTAATTGGATTACTTGTACACGCTGCACCAATTCTTTGATTTCTAGTTCTAGCACCACAATTACCATCACAATCTTTATTGCTACCAGTGCAAAATGCAGAGTTTACATATAATTTTTTTAATTTTGTTAATAGCTTAAAAGATTTAATATCTTGTTTATTCAACTTATTAATGATATTACCATTATAACATCTATTATACCAATCATAATCGGTTGGTGTTTTAATGTTATAATATAAATATTCTAAATTTTCTAAATCTTTTAGAACATTACCATTAATTTTATATTTATTTAAATATTTTAAAAATTCATAATTGCAAATGTATTTTCCAAAATTATCTACTTTATATTTATCTTCAGTTGGATAATGAACATCAATTTTTAAATATTTTAGATTTTTTAAAATTGATAAATCTTCAATATTAAAGATTAATCTATTAGAAATAATAGTTAATCTTTCCAATAATGGAAATTTATAAAAATCAATTTTAAAATCATCATCAAAAATATCAGCATTAACAATTAATTCAAGAAGACGCAAATGGTCTTTTTGAAAATATGTAATTGGTGAATCATTTGTAAAAGTATAAGTATTTTTAAGTATATTTTCATCAGTTGTAATATTATTAGCATTAATTTTATCAATATTAAGTCTATTAATATATTCAATATTACTAATTCTGTTATCATTTACATCATTAGCGATTTCATTCATTTTATTACAGATAACATCATCAACAATGATAAAGTCGTCACAACTAGTCACACTCATTTCGTATATACCGTAGATTTACTCTCGATTATTAATATCTAAAAATAAAATCAAAAATGATAGAAATGGATGAAATGATGGAAATGAATGAAATGAATGAAATGAATGAAATGGATGAAATGGATGAAATGTATAAATCAGTTAAAATCACAGAAATATGATAAAATTAAAATATCACTATTTTATGATATACTATACTATATACGAATTTCAAAATAGAAAAAAAATAAATATTATTTTAACATATTTATAATATAAACTTATAATATACAATGTTTCATATTATAGATAATATATATCTAAGTGATTTAAAAGATGCTACAAATATGGATTTGATATTAAAAAATAATATCAAATTGGTTGTTAGAATGTCAGAAGATGATAATGAATCAATTTATGGTTCAGATATTGTATTTTACAATTTTAAATGTGAAGACAATATTTTTAGTGGTGGAAATATGTTAAAAGCAGCAAATGAAATATATAAAATAATAATAAAAAATAAAGATATAAATATTTTAGTTCATTGTAATATGGGTCAATCGCGTTCAGTTTCAGCTATTATATTTTATATGATGTTAAAACATAAATATGACTTTTTTGAAAGTCATATTTATATAAAAAATATTAAAAATGATATAAATATAAATAGTGGATTTAAAAGTATATTAAATATGGTACATACTATTATTAATACACAATATGATTTTGATGAAAGTATTGATAAAACAAAAAAAAATATAGAATTTACTAAATTAGTAAATTCTAATATGTTTGATGCGGTTAAAGCATTTAATTCTTTAAACTATTAATAATACTTGATACAATCACATCATCATTAATTTCTTCACAACATATGTATGGCAATAATCCATAGATAAAATGTGCTGGTGTAATTTTATATTTTGATAAAGAATCAATTAAATTTTTAGGTAATTCTTTTTTTAAAATTTCTTTATAAATTATTGAAAATTGGTAAGAATCACAATGATCCAATTTAATAATTATATCGAATCTACCAGGTCTAACTAAAGCTTTATCTAATTTATTAACATGATTTGTTGTTACAATGAATACAGCTTCTTCATGTGTTAATGTACCATCAAGAATATTAAGTAAATGAGATAATGTTAATTTATCATTATCATCATTATCATCATTATTATAATAATTGTTATTTATAACTTCTTCACGTTGAAATACAATGTTAGTCATACAATCAATATCTTCCATAACAACAACACCACCTTTTGATTTATTAATTTCATCATTAATACGTTTATATACCATGGATAATTCAGTATTTGTTTTAATTTTAGATAAATCCAAATAAAATATATTTTTTTTCAAAAATGATGCAATTGATTTAATTGCAGATGTTTTACCAGTTCCAGGCGGTCCATATAATAAACATCCAAATTTAAATTGTAATCCTAATTCTTTATAAATTTCTTTTTTTTTATAAAAATTTTCTAATATATTTTTTAATTTAAATTCATCATCACGTTTAAGATATAATGTTTTAAAGTCTTTGTATAACGTATTAACTTTTACCAAATCTACCTTATCTACAACTCTTTTTACAATTTTGGGCTGTTCTGGAATTATTTTTGTAATTTCAACATCATCATCATTTTTAGTTGTTATTTTATGTTGTGGAACATGTTTTTGTTCTACTTTTTCAGATACAAAAAGTTTAATATCATAAATAGTAATATTATCACTATTTGTAGATTTATATGTTTTTTCATGTAAAAATGTTGTAAAATCTTGAAATACATTAAATGCATCATCTTTACCTAATATATTACCATTTTCAGTGATAATACATTTAAAATCATCTTTACAATATTCTATTGTGTAATTAAATGCATGGGTTTCCAATTCATATTCTTTTTCACCTCTTCTAACATCAATACACTTGCATTGTTCATCGATTGGTTCTTTAAATAGTTTTAAATAATAATTATATCTTTCAAATTTATCATTAAAAATTATATAATATAATTCTTGAATTTCTTTAGTTAATATTGAACTTGTTATTGGTTCAGTGATAGTTTTGTTATTATATCCAAAAATATGACAATCATATTTGTAAACATTATCTTTATGAAATTCAAAATAAAATTGAATTAATAACGCTATTACAGTAAATATATTACTTGCTAAAAAATCAGCATCCATATACTCATCTGGAATATCATTTAAAATATAAAATTTATTAAACACTGGAGAGCCATTTTTATGTCTGCTTTTATTCATTATTTGTTTTTCACTCCCAAGGTATAATACACTTTTTAATTTATTTAAATCGGAATTTTCATTTACAACGTAATTTAAATATTTTTTTGGTTTATCATTATTAGAATAAAATTTTATGTAATTAGTAATAATATCAACTACGTATTTTAATTTTTCTTTAGAAAAATTAAATTTATTAAACAATCTGCGTAATACAATTTTATCATCTTTTTTTTCATAGAAAGATTCAATAGATGTAATTATTTTATTATTTTCTTCATATTTAATAAAATAATTAGTAATTATTTGAATATTATATGATTTAAAATTAACATTTATATCACAAATATCTAATTCATACGCGTATCCATTTTTACCACATAATTCTTTTTTAATATTAAGTTTTTTAAAATTTGTAGTTATATTTTCATTTAAATAAATATATTCTATTAAAATTTTATCAAAATCGGAATTAACATTAATTGCTAAATTGTAAATTGGAATATCATTAATATCAACATTTTCATTATTACATACCATATTTTTAAAAGAATATTCACATATACCAAATTCAGTTTCTTTTTTAATTTTTTCATTAAATTTATAATAATTTTGAAATTTATTTTTAAAATATTTAAATTTATTATAAATTAATGATGGTAAAATCTCAATAAATTCATTAATTTTTTTTTTCAAATTATCAATACCAAGCAAACATATAATTAAAAATATATTTTTAACACTAAATTTTTTAGTTAATTTTTTAAAAGTTGACATAATTATAGTATTTATAGTATTATTCAAATAAACATCAACTAAATTTCTAGCCGAATCATTAAAAGATGACGAATTAGATGGTGTTGAAAGAGAATTTACAGACATATTAATATGATGTAATTTTAATATAAAAAAAAATAATCAAAAATGATATCATTTATTTGTATCACTGAATTAGCATATTTTAGCATATTTTAGCATATTTTAGCATATTTTATCATTTTTATCATTTTTATTATAGTTACATTATTTCAAACAATATTAATAAAATATAAAAAAAATGAACAAGTATATATGAAAGTAAATTGTCAAAAAATCTACTTAAGAATACTTGTTTAAAGTTTTGATGAAGAAATTTTTTGATTCATCATTGAAGTGGAAAATGAAATTGATACAATCAATAACTTCATTACACGCTTCACCAATATCAACAACATTGAAATAGTAGTAATCTGAATTATCAAATTTTTCTAGTTTCATCTTGCTATTGAATTCAAGTTCGCGTTTAAACTTGTTTACAGTAGAACTGTAAATTTCATTCCTCACGCTTTCACGATTTTGCAATATACTATAATTGAATGAATGTTGTAAAATATTTCTAAAATTTTTTACTTTATTCATGTTGGAAAATAGTACATTGCAATTTCGTTTAGTCCCTTCATAATCATCTCTACTGACAACGTTTAACATGTCAGCAACAAACATTGAAGCTTTACGGACATTATCTACTTTACGGTAGATATCAACTCTTTTTTTGGTTTCAAAAAGTTCCATCTCTAAATCGTCAATACGTTTGATCAATTCAGCCTTAGTATAGTTTTTATACTTGTTTTTCTTTTCCAAAAAATCACTTGCATATCCTTTTTTTTCAACATCTAAATTTTTATATAATTCAGAAGTAGAAAATCTGTAGAAGATATTTTTAAAATGATTGGCACTAAATGTCAAATTGTATTTATTGGCAATTTCATAATTCAAGTCATTTTTGTCAAAATTACCATAAACAATAGCATTAGCATTGTTGACGGCATTGGCAAATTTGGTGTTTTGACGTTGAATGGTTTGTCGTGAAGACATTGTTGCAAAAAAGACGCGTTGATTTGAAAAAAGGTTCAAATATTATTTTAATTTATTTTTGTCAAAATTGCCTATATTTTACCATTTTTGATAAATACTAGTTATTATCATATTTTTAGTATAATTTTATACCATTTTTGATTTTTATTCGATATAGATTAAAAAAAATATATTTATTAATATATCGATTAATATATCGATTAATATATCGATTAATATATCGATTAATATATTAAATTTATCATATATTATCTTCTAAAACATCATACAAATAACCGTATTCATCCTCGTATTCAATTGTAGGATGTAATACTATATTGTCAAAATTTTGTATTTTTGTTTTAATAATATTAATAAGTTCACTATTATTAATTTGATTTAAAATTTTATTAGTTGTTTTTTCACATTCTTTTAAATTTAAAAGCTTATTAAAATTGCTATTTTTTAATCTGTATAAACACCCAATTAATTTATTTAATTCTTCTAGTTTATTCTTATTAATGCGTTTTTTATTTAAAATATGACAATCTATATTTCTTTCAATTTTAATTGTTTCAATAATATTATTTGCACATTTATTTTTTGGTATAAATATATTATCAATATCAGATATAATTATTTTTAAATGGTTATACAATATTTTTAAATCTTTAATTTCTAATTTTCTTAATAATATATCAATTTTATTATTTTGTTCTTTAATTTTATTATCTTGTTCTTTAATTTTATTATCTTGTTCTTTTTCTTTATTTTCTAAATTTGTAATTCTATCAAGTGTATCATCATAATATTTATTAATAGTTTTACACCATTTATCAATTTTATATTTTTTTAATGGTCTTGTTGAATTGCGATTTGAATTATTATAATTATTATTAAAATTATTAATTTCCATAATACATGTAGTAATATTATATTGATCCATTTTTATTTTAAAATAATTAAATCAAATTTGATTTAATTTATATGTTAAAAAATGAAGTGTAAAGATTGTAATAAATCGGCTAATTTTAATATTAAAGGTTTAAAACCATTATATTGCGCAACTCATAAAACTAAAGATATGATAAATGTTGTACAAAAACATTGTGAATATATTGATATTAATGGTGTTGAATGTATGAAAATACCATATTATAATTTTAAAAATGAAACTAAAGCAATATTTTGTAATACACATAAAAAAGATGAAATGATTAATATTAAATCTAAACATTGTAGTAAAGATGATTGTTATAAAATAGCTATATATAATTATATTGATTCTAATGATGAATCAGTTTGCGTTTTACATAAACAAGATGGAATGATCGATGTTAGACATTCATTATGTAAAGAATATGGTTGTAATAAAATTAAACCAAGTTTTAATTATGAAGGTAATAAAAATGGTATATATTGTTCATTACATAAAAAAGAAAATATGATTAATGTTAAATATAAAAAATGTGAATATAAAGATTGTACTATAATAGCAAATTATAATTATATTAATGAAAAAATACGTAGATTTTGTTTTACACATAAACTGGAAAATATGGTAAATTTAAAAAATAAAAAATGTATTAGTTTTAATTGTGATAATAGTGCATATTACTATAAAGAAACCAATAAAACTAAATTTTATTGTAATGATCATAAAACAGATGATATGATACCTTTAAAAATAATTATAAGTAAAATAAAAAAATGTAATAATGATAAATGTGATGATAATGCATATTATTATAATGAAAATAATAAAAATGAATTATACTGTTTCAAACATAAAACTAGTGATATGATTAATTTAAAACTTAAAAAAAAATGTAATATTATTGATTGTACTAATAATGCATATTACTATGATAATAACAATAAAGATATATTATATTGTTCATTACATAAAACTGATAATATGATTCATTTAAAACTTAAAAAATGTAATATTATTGATTGTACTAATAATGCATATTACTATGATAATAACAATAAAGATATATTATATTGTTCATCACATAAAACTAATAATATGAATAGTATAAAAAATATAAAAAAATGTAATGAAAAAAATTGTGAGAAAAATGCATATTATTATGATAAAAATAATAAAAATGCATTTTTCTGCCCATTACATAAAAAAGAAAATATGATAAGTATAAGTCGTAAAATATGTATTTTATGTAATTTTAATTATCGTAATCATGATACAATTAAATTTAAAAAATATTGTACTAACTGTTTTTATTTTACATTTCCAGAAAATATTTTAACAAGAAATCATAAAACTAAAGAAAATGCTATATTTGCTGATGTTTTATTAGTATATCCTGATATTATTAGAGATAAAATCATAGAAAATGGTTGTAGTAGACGCCGTCCAGATGGATTATTACAATTAGAAGATTATAATATAATAATAGAAGTTGATGAATACCAACATGATAACTATGAATGTGAAAACAAAAGAACAATGGAGATTTTCCAAGATTTAGGCAATTCACCGTTAACTATAATTAGGTTTAATCCAGATTCGTATATTGATGAAAATGGAATTAAACATAAATCATTATTTGATAATGATTTAAAAGTTGTAGATGATGTAATGTATTCTTTTCGTATTAATAAGTTGTTGGAGACTATACATGAGCAAGTTAATAATATTCCAGATAAAGAAGTTAATATTATTTATTTATTTTATGGCAAAAAAATAAACTATGTTGAAAATGATATCAAACATAGCTAATAATGGTTAAAAATACACAATGCGCGAATCGGACGCGCCTTAAAACAGTTAATAAGACTGCTTCTGACACCAGTCAGCTATTGTGTAACTATATACAATTTTATCTCAAAATAATTTTAAAATCAAAAAATATACTCAACAAATAAAAAAAATAACTAAAAACATACCATAATCATTTAAATCACCAATCATTTAACGTTTATTAAGATACATATACAATATTACCATAATCAATTTGTATTTTTTTTAACTTATTAAAAGAAGATACAACTTGTTCAATCGTAATTTTATCATTATGTCCTATATCAATTTCTCGTAAATTAGACATATGTAATATACCATGTAATGTAATTTTATCATTTCCACGTAAATGTATTTCGTTTAAATTTAAATTTATTAGAGCATTATTTGTAATTTCATTGTTTAAATTTAAATATAAAATTTTTAATTGTGTTAAATTTATTAATGCATTATCTTTTATATTTTGACACATTGATATTCTCAAATGTGTTAATTTTTTAAAATATTTAAAACATGATCCAGTTAATTTACGATCTCTATATATTTCAAATGTTTTTAAATTTGTCAAAATTTTCAAATGATCATCTAATAAATTAGAATTTACATTTATAATTAAAACTTCTAAATTTGTAAAAGATGTTAAACATGTACCATTAAGTTTAATTGTTTCTTTTAAATGTAAAATTTTTAAATTATACAATTTTTCTAAACCATAATCTGATATATTTGAATAATCATCTACATGTAATTCTTCTAATGTTATTAAATTTCTAATACCATCATCCGTAATATTATTTTTACCAATTCTTAAATAGTTTATTTTTGTTAAAAATTGTAAATCATCATCGTTTATTAAATAATTATTATAAATATCTAAAAATTTTAAATTTGATAATGATTCAAAAATTTTACCAGTTATATTTTTATTACATGCTATAACTAATTTTTCTAAATTTTTAGAAATGAACATAAAATCAAAATCTGTTATATGTTTATTATTAAATAAAGATAATGCTTTTAAATTTGTCATATTCATAAAGCAACTACCATTTATTTTATCATTAAATGATAAATTTAAAAGTTCTAATTGTTTTAAATTATTAAAATATGTATTATCTATCAAATTATTATTTGATAAATCCAATGATTTTAATTGATGTATTATATGCCTAATACCTTCATTTGTAATTTTATTATTACAACATAAAGATAAATCTTTAATATTATTTAAATTTTGTAAAATTTCATCAGTTGTATTATCAATATTATATTCTAAAAGCAAATTTGTCAATATATTTAAATTTAATAAAATTTCATTAGGTATTAAACCAATATATTGATTTTTTATTTTATAATTATTATATTTTTTAAAATATCTACATTTTTTATTAATATGTATAAATTTTAGAGGAACATAATGTGATATTAATTTTAATAAATCATCACTAAATATATTAAAAATATTATCTTTTTTTATACGTTTATTACTTAAATTTGTAGGTTGTGTAGGTTGTGTCGATTTTGTAGACATTTTAGATATATGTACTATTATAATTACAATATTATAAAATCAAAAATAAAAAAAATATATTTATATAATATTTATATTTTTTATCTTATCTTTTTATCAATACTTTTAATTTTTTAAAAGTATTAAATAATCTTTTTGTAATAATAGGGCATGTAATATCATGGTTGTGGTTTCGATGATAATGATAACCATTTGGGTTACGTATTAAATCATCATTACATATTGTAGTATTATATATATTCAATTTAGTTAATTCACTCATATGTTTAATACCATCATATGTTATAATATCATTAAAACTTATATTTAATTCTGTTAAAAATTTAATATTAGTAATACCATTATTTGTTATGTTATAATTATATGATAAATTTAAATAAGTTAAATTTACAAAATTATACAATACTTCATTATTAATTTTATTATTGTTTATTAAATATAATTCTTTTAAATTTATCATATGTTTTATACCATTATTCGTTATCAAAACGTTTGAATATAAACTTAATGATAATAAATCTAAATGTAATAACGCTTCATCCGTTATATTATAATTAAAATTTAAATTTAAATCTATCAAATTATCTAATACTTTAATACCATTATTTGTTATTTTTTTATTTTTATGTAAATTTAATTTTTTTAAATTTTTTAAATAATAAAATACATCATCAGTAATTAAATCATTAAAACTTATATCTAATTCATATAAATCAATTAAGTGTTTTATACCACCATCTGTTATATTTTTATTATTTCTTAAAATCAAATGTTTTATTTTTTTTAAATTTTTTAAATCATTATCAATAATAATATCATTATTTGATAAATTTAAATATTTTAAATTTATCAAATAACATAAACTTTTTCCAATAACAATATTATTATTAGTTAAATTTAAATGTGTAATAAAATTTAAATTTATTAAAATATCATTATTTAATAATTTAATCATACTATGTTTAATTTTATGATTGTAATATTTTTGTAAATTTTTACAACGTGTATTAATTGAAAAAAATGTATAGTTTTTAACACTTTCAAATATAATTTTTAAAATATCATCAGATAGATATTCAAAATATTTTTTATGTGTTAATTGAACACTCATTTTAATCAAAGTTTTACGCTGAATAATAATACTTAAATATAAAATCAAAAATAAAAATTAAGCAAAAAAACCCCCTTCATTATAATATAAAATTTAAAAGTAAAAATATACAAAAATATAAATATAAAATATTATCTAGAATGAATTTCATAATATTCGGCTTCAGTCATTAAACTACTTCGATCTAAATAAAAATCATCAATTGCATCAATAGGCGCCGATTCATATTTAAAACAATTACTATATTTATCATTATATTCTTCATCTGAATCATTGTCTGAATCTTCATCTTCATCTGAATCACTATAAATATAATATTTATGTTTATCAGTTTTAATATTAGTTTCATCAGTTTTATTATCATCATCTTCATTATCATTATCATTATCATCATTTTTTTCAAAATATTCAATTTCATTATCAGAAACAATAAAATTTGTATTTTCGATTTCATCATCAGTAATACTAATATCATTGCTATTAATACTAACATCGTCAGCAATGTAATTAGACATATTTGAAACATCGGCAGATATAATTGTATCATTGTCGGCTGATGTTTCATTAGTATATGTTTTACTTGTTTTAATCGATTTAATATTGTTATTGTTATTTTTATTCATTTTCTTTTCTTGTTTAATTCTTTTTTTTTCCTTTTCTTCTTCTAATAAAAATTTTTCAGTATATGTAAGTTTATGTATTAATTTTAATTCAATTAAAATTTTATTTATAATATAATAACTAGTATTAAATGTAATACATAAATCTTTTTTAGAATAATTTTTATCTTTTTTTAATTTTGTGATTAAAAATTTTTCTTTCAATGATAAATCTTTATGATTTATTGTTTGTAAAAATTCAATTTTACGTTTATCTGTTCCACGTTCAGCAATTAAAATTTTTTTAATTTTATATAATGTAATTTGATACATTTTAGATAATTGATTTTTTTTGTAATTTTTTTCAAAAAATAATTCACAAATATCTTTTTTATCTTGTTCAGTAATAAAAACTCTATCACGTTGTTTTAACACATGTGGTCTATCATATGTGTATATTTTTTCAATACCACTTTTTGTAGTATATTTAACTTTAACTTTATACATTCTCATGCGATCTAAGTCCATTTTTTATTAAAAATGTGTTTTTTAATAATATATGATTATTTATTAAAATAGAATAAAATTTCAAAAATGGTAGTTTTATTTCCCACATTATTTAAACTTATTTAAAATTTTTGCAAAAAAAAATATAAGCCAGAAAATAAAAAAATAAAACTACATCTTTTATATTTCAAAAAGTTGTAGTTTTATTTCCCACATTATTTAAACTTATTTAAAATTTTTGCAAAAAAATATAAGCGAAATTTATATATAAAATTAATTATATAAATTTCGCTTATATTTTATTTTAATAAAAATATATATTTATTATCTTTTTCTTTATAATTTGGATTAGCTTTACAATTTATACTATTAATATGTTGGTTATAATTGTGGATGTTTTCAATGTTTACATCACAAGCTTCACATCTAAGAGTTTTAATATTACATGGTTTTTTAGAATTCAAATGAACGTTTAATTTAGATAATTTATAAAATACCATACCACAATTTTTTGGACAATGATGAACACAAGTTATAGTTGTAACATGTTTAATATATAAATAATTTGTTGTAAATTTTTTATTACATTTTGTACACGTTTTATCTTCTGGTACAACTATATCATTTGGTTTATTTTTTACAGCTTCATTTTTAATTTCATATTTAATTTCAGCTTTAGATTCAACATCAGCTTTAGTTTCAATTGGTTTTATTTCTTTATTGTTAATTAGTTGTTTATTTGTTTTAGTTATTGTTTTATCTTCTACAATTGCATTATTTTTAGTTCCTTCCTTAGTTTCTGTATTATTTTTAGTTTGTAATTGTAGCATTAGTTTAATGTATTCATCTTTATCTGTTTTAAATTTTAAAAATAAATCATTATATTGTTTTTGTTTATTAAGTAATTCGTCTTGACTATTTTTGTATAAATTTTTATATTCGTTTAATTCATCAGATAACGCTTTACATATAAAATAATTTGGATCATTTAAATGTTCTTCTGGTTCTAATATTTTATAATCATTGGTGTATTCAATATAGTTTATATCATCATTATTTATTATTTCTTGTTTATTATTTTTATTTTCATCAATATTAGTATTATACATTTTAGATATACGATTTACAAATTTACATACTTCTAAAACATAATGTTTTAAAATTTTAAAATTTACTATATACAGTTCTTTACTTTTAGTATCTTTATATTTATGTAAAATATTAGATATGATGTTTTCGGCGAGTTTAGCATTGTATAGTTTAACTATAAAGTAATAATGATATTTGTCATTTTTACTTCTTCCAGTATTGTATGTTGATAATCTTTTTTTTATATTTTCAATTGTAGTTATACCGACTTTAAAATTATTGTTATTTTTATACTGTTCGGAGCCTGCTATATATACTATTTGTTGATCTTTAAATTTTTCATTATTTTCAATTCTAGTGTTTAAATGTAGTATTTTTTTCTTGGCTTCATTTAGTTCATTTAATGTTTTTTCATTTTGTTTTTTAATGTATGCAATTTGATAACTATCATATAATCTAAACATAGTTTCAATTTCTATAAAATATTTACGTATTTTTTTACCATTTGCAGTACCGATTAGTGTACATAATTCTTTAAAACAGTCGATGGTTACAATTATAAATTTCTTATTGTGTAAACCACGTTGTTCTATTGTTGAAACGTGTTGTGATTCATCTAATTTCTTCATATCATTTTTGGATGAAGAAATTAGATAAGCTTGGATTTTACCCAATTTCTTTCCTCCGTTGTGGAGGAGTGAAATGTCATTTGTTGATGAATTAAAGTTTTTATCCAATTTCTTTCCTCCGAGCGGAGGAGCGGGAACTTTAACATCATTTAATAATGATATATTTTGGATTTTACCCGATTTATTTCCCCCGCTGCGGGGGAGCAAAATGTCATTTGTTGATGAATTAAAGTTTTTATCCAATTTCTTCGTACCGCTATGGTTCAGCAAAATGTCATTTGTTGATGAATTAAAGTTTTTATCCAATTTCTTTCCCCCGAGCGGGGGAGCGGGAACTTTAACATCACAATCTAATATTAAATTGTAGTTTATATTTTCAACCCATACCAAATATTGTTCATAATTCATAAATTTGTAATCAATATCCAATATAAATTCATTTTTTAAAAACTTAATTAATTTTTCTTTTCCTTTATTTTCACTATCATAACCCATCCATTCAATTATATCACTATCCATGTATATTTCTTGTTTATTTTGAATAGAAGATATAAACTTGTCGTTATATACATTACTAAACTTAATATTATACATTTCCATGACTTCTTGAATAGTTAACAAGTTATCATGTAAATCAACAATATCATTAACATTAATGGATGATACAGTTTTGTAATTCATTGTAATTATAAAAATTTTATTTATATAAAATTTTATTATATATAAGTATATTCTTATATCAAATATGAATTAAAAAAATAGATACATTTTCCAGTTTATTTATAAAGATTAACCATTATATTATAAAATACAGTTATTTCTTAGAAACATCATCTTTTTTAATTAATAAATAAAATTATTTATTAATTAATATACAATTTAAATATGACATCATTTAAAGATCGAGCACATCGTGCAAAAGAAGCTGCAACAAAAGCTGTACCAGTTATTGTTTACATATCATTTTTTCTTATTTTAGTTTTATTTGGTATAATTGGTTATTTAATCTACAATGATACAACTATTCAAAGTGATATCGCTACAGTTGAATCTGAAATACAAACATCAACCGATAATATAACTAATATATCTAAATCTATTACAAATCTAAATGATTACTATGCTAAAATAAAAGGCATTCCCATCCCGGAAAAAGGCGAGAAGGGAGACCCTGGCGAATCTATAAAAGGTGATCCTGGTGCTCCCGGATTACCAGGCCCTCCTGGTCCAAAGGGAGATACTGGTGATGTTGGACCTGCTGGTCCACCTGGACCACCTGGAAGAAACACCGCTATTGGTGCAGTAGATTATACAGCTTTCAACACTCTTGTTTTAGGTTCAACAACAACCAATCAAGGCACGTCAGGATTATCTCGTGCATTATCTAAAGATGGAGGTAAATTAGTTATTAACTATGCTAATGATTATGTTAATGGTGTTTTAATAGATAGTGATTCTAAAGTTTCAGGTGATTTATCTGTTGCTGGAAACATGAATTTAAATAAAGATGTAACAGTAACTGGTAAAGCTTCTTATTTAGGTGATTTATCTGTTGCAGGTAATTTAAATATGAATAACATTGTTGCAAATAAAGATGCATCCTTTAAAGGTGCAGTTAATGTAACTGGTGCTTTAACATCTGGAGATACAACAGTTAATGCTTTAACTGCAAATAAAGATGCATCCTTTAAAGGTGCAGTTAATGTAACTGGTGCATTAACAGCTGGAAATACAGCTGTTAATAGTTTAACAGTAAATAATGATTTAAACATTAAAGGATCTGCAACTATTCCAGAATTGGTTGCAACAAATGAAACTGTTAAAGGTTATTTAGATGTATCTGGTAAATTAACTGCTAAAACCGATATGATAGTGAATGGTAAATTTGTTGTCGCTGGTACTGAACTTAAACCAACATTAATGGATAAAGATGGTTTTATGGGTCCATACAATATTAAAGTTTATAGTGCAGTAACAAATACATCATCAGGTAAATGTGCTGACCATGGTCAAAATGCCGGTTTTGGTCAGTGGGACTGTGGTGGTAATAATCCTTATCAACAGTTTTGGTACAATCCTGCAACCGGACAAGTTAAAAATGCAAATAATCTCTGTTTAACTGCATATGATATAAGCGGTAGTAATTTAGAAACTGGTTCTGCTTGGGATTGGCAAACATGTACTGTTAATCCAAATCAAACATTCTTAAAAGTATATAGAGGTTTTATGTCAAATCATACAGGATCATGTTTAACAACAACAACTGGTAGTCATTCTAGAGATTGTAATAATAAAAGTAAAGATTATCTTGTTTTTACTAGAGAATATATGTAAACATTGTAAATTTATAAATAAAAAAAATATATTTTTTTATAATTTAATTATTTTCTAAGTCGGCCGCATACACTTTACCAGGTGAAAATTGTTGAGATTTTTTTTTCATATATCTATATAAAATAAAACATAATATTACTAATACTATTATTACAACAATAACAATCCATAAATTTTCTGTAAAATTTTCATATATATCTTTTTCTTTATGATGTTTATTATGTTCACCATCATTATTATGTTTAGATGGTGTATTTTCAGGAGCTGATGTTGGTGTTGGTGTAGAAGTTGGTATATCAGCCATAATTATTATATTTATAAAATAATAAAATTTTTATTTTAATTAATATTAAAATAAAAATTTTATTATTTTATTATTACTATTATTTAATAGTAATGTATTTTTTATATTATTTTTATTAAATGAAGATAATTTATAATTATCATTCACTTTTACTAAATCTAATAAGAATTTAATAATATTTTTTATTAATTTATGTGAATTAAACAAAAATATTATCTCAATAGAATCGTGTTCTAATATTGTGTCAATATTATAATCAAATATAATATTTGCACAATTAGAAACATTTAAACATTTTAAACATTTAAAATTTTGTATAATATCAAATATTTCATTTGTAACATTTGTATTTGAAATGTCTAAATGTGTTATGTTACTTTTACTATTATTATTTAATATTAATAAATCATCTTCATCAAATGATGAATATTTTAAATTTAATGATTTCAATGATTTCATTTTAGAAATAAAAATCATTAAATTATAATTAATATACATATTAAAAAATGATATATTTGTAATATTATTTAAATTTAAATAATCAATATCAATAATATCATCAATATCAATAATACAATTTGTAAATTTTATTTTTTTTATATTTCGTAATTTTACAAAATCATCATGTTTAAAATTACAATTATAAAAAATTACAAATTTTAAATTTTTAAATAAATTTATAGTTTTAAAAGTATTATAAAATTCTTTATTTTCAACCATATTTAATGTTTCTTTACACATAAATGCTATAGAAAAATTATTAGTATATGAATATATTTTTTTAATTATATCATAGTCTAAATTCATATTTTAATCACGTGTTTTAAAACAATATATATTTTATTATTTTTATATAAATAAAATATCAAAAATGAATATTTAATAGTATATTTATTTATTATATTTTTTATAATATAATAAAACCGCGTCATATTAATAATGTATGTTAAATTTTATTTTATTCAACAAATTTCAAAAATTGAAGATGAAATAGAAAAAAAAGTAAAAAAAATTTCATATAATTATAATTTAAATTATAAAAAATATAAAGAATCATTTATAAATGATATTGATGACATAAATGAAAATAACGATGAAATAAATAAATATAACGAATATGATGAAGATATTAAATATAATAAAAACAATGAAGATATTAAAAAAATAACAAAATCAACATCATTAAATATAAAAAATAATATATTATACAATGATAACATTAAAAGATCTAAAAGTTTAAATTCTGATATAGAATCAAATGTATCAAATATATCAAATGTATCAACATCATTAACATCATTAACATCACTATATGATACATCAAACACAATAATACCACCAAAAATAGATGATCGTTCAAAAGAATTTAATTTAAATTATCCTAATTTAAAAAAATATACAACATTATTTAATAACAAAAAAAAATATATACATATAACAAATTATATTGTAAAAATACCAATTTTATATGAACTATTCAAAGATTATAATGACAATAAAGAACATTTAAAAAATTACATAAAAGAAATATTAATTTTGTTTTATACATACCCAAATATAAAATTAAATATAACATTGGAAGATTAATTAAATATAATATAATTGAGATATGTGATATAATATATTATATATTATATCACATATCTCAATTATTTGTTTTATATTTTTTAGCACCGGATGATAAGCTAAAATCATCTTTATTTAAATCAGTTTTATTTATTTTGATCAATGTTGTATTATTTATTGAATAGAATACAGCTGATAAATTTAAATTATCATAATTGTTATATATAAAATTAGCACACATTGTACAAGGTTTAGACATTCCAATTTGACCACTCCTAGTAATTTGAAATATATATAAACTCTTTCTTTTATTATTATTTATATATTTTTTATAATATTTATTAATTGTATTTATTTCACAGTGTAAACTAAATGGAAATGTTTCTGTTTTAAAATATACATTTAATGAATAACTTAAAATATTCTTTGTTTTATCACATATTAAAAAACTAATATGATTATGTTGTTTTGGGTTATTTAATATTCTATTTTTTAAATCAAATGATATATTATTAAAAAGATTTTTAGACATGTATATATCATTATCATTTAATAAAATTTCAATATTATTTAAAATGTTGATATTTGAATATTCTTCAATACTCATTGATATCTTTTATTTTATTAAAAAAAAAATCAAATTTATTTTTATAAATTTTAACATATCAATCAAACACAAGTTAATATACAACATAAATTTTTAAAACAATTAAACTTTATTACAATAATTAAACTATTATGTTTGAATTATTGTAAATTTCAGAAGTATTGATGTAATCATCACTACTAAAACTTTCATGTGAATCACGAAAATTAATCATTATAGTTTCAGTATTGATGTAAAATCCATATAATGCTGAAAAATTTGGTGTAATGTATATATTTGTATTAATATTGATTGGTGTTTGTGGTGTACGTGATGTGAATGTAGAGGGACTAATATTAGAAAATGAAACATAATGTTCAGATACATTTCTAACATTTGAAGATGTACCATATGAATTGACTTGAATATTATTAAAATTTTCAATATCATCATTACTACAAATAGTAGAAATACTACTATTCCTAAAACGGGTATCTTCAAAAAATCCATAATTTACAAACAGATTAATAATGATAATAGAAAAAATTATCAACATTATAGTAATTATAGAAAGTGCAGCTCTAGTATTTACATAGAGACAAATAATACAAACAAATGTTGTAATGATTATGATAAAAAACATCATCAAAAACACAGCTTTCGTTTGATTAATCATCTCAATTTTTATATATTTAATTAAAATCAAAAATAAATACCCATGTTTTATTTTTGATTTTAATTGAGTATAGCCAATATATGTAAAATTGTAATTTTTATACTATAATTAAATTTGATTTTTTTTTATATTAAATAAAATAAATATAATATGACTAAAAACGATATTTCTGCAGAACAAATTATTTGGTATTTGAAAGAATATTATAAATTATTTAAAAAGGCACCAGTGTCTACGGATTTAACTTGGTTTCCTTTTAATAGAAAATATGTTTTAAAATATTTTATTTCTTGGAATGTTGCATTACAAATTGCTAATATTCCATTAAATAGAAATAAACCTAAAGAATTAATATGTAAAAAATGTAATAATGTATTTTTACGACAAATTAAAGAAATTAAAAAATCTAATAATCAGTTTTGTAGCCAATCATGTTCTGCTAGCTTCTATACTCTTGGTCGTAAACACACTAATGAAACAAAAAGGAAAATATCAGAATCTCTAAAAGCTCATAAAATTTTCATTGATAAATCTAAAAATAAAAAACAAAAAATTATTAAAGAATATTATGTTTAATTTTATATATTAATAACTTGTAATTTTAATTTTAAATATTATTTTTTTTTATTTTAAATTACTATTATTAAATAAATAATATAATAGTAATATTTATAAAAATATAATTAATAGATTAATTATATGGTATCTTTTTTAAACGCGTTAATTTTTAATATATCATTAATTACAAACTATATAAATATGTATAGGTATTGTCATCAATCCCCAAATATAATTTATGATATAGAAATAGAATCTTATGCACAGAATTGGGCTGATTATTTGTTGCTAAATGGAAAATTTGAACATAGTGATTCAAAATTATATGGTGAAAATTTATTTTATTTATATCAAAGTAGTATAACAAATTTAACACCAACAGATATAATTAAAAAAGCAATTGATTCATGGTATAATGAAAATACATTATATGATTATAAAAAAAATATATTTCAACCGGATGCTGGGCATTTTACAGCACTTGTTTGGAAATCAACTAAAAAATATGGAATTGGTTATGCAAGCAATGGTAAAACAACTATAATTACAATGAATTTTTCACCACCAGGTAATGTTCAAAATCAATTTATATATAATGTATTTTCAAAAAAATAACATCATATATTATTATCATTAACATTTTAATATACTTGTAATATTATCTTCAATATTATCTTCAATATTAATATTATTGTAATTATTTAATAATAATAGTTTATTAAATTCTTTTTTAAATTGTGTCAATTGATTATTAGATAATTTAAAAATTATATGTTGAAAAGTATCTATATCATACCCGGATATAGAATGTTTAAAAATTAAATAATTTTTATTAAATGTCATAATATCAACATTACCATCTTTTGAATCATAAAATATAAATGGTGTATCATTTTTTATAAATTCAATTATAGATGGTTCAGATATATAACTACAATTTGGTAATATAATTTTTGAAAAAATTATATTTTTATCATTAATATTTTTATCATTAATATTTTTATCATTAATATTTTTATCATCGCAAATATTATTATAGATTATTAAATGCATAACATTGATATTATCTGTCAAATCATAAGTTTCGTCGATAATATCTTTATTTATATTATATTGTTTTAATTTATTAATATATTTATTTTTGCAAATATTTGAAATTGTTATTTCTAAAAATAGATTTTCAAATTCCATCACTAATATAATATGTTGATTATTAATAATTTATAATATAATCAAATTTATTTTTTTTATATTATAATTTTAATTTATTTAAATAAAAAAGATATAATATAAGGTTTTTAATAATGACATATAACTATTACTATAATATAAATAGTAATAATGCTTTACTTATTGAATTAAAAAAAACAATAAAACATCGTAGATATATTATATCATTACATGAAGAAATTGAGTTATTACAATATAAAATATTAATTTTAGAAAATTCAAAATCTATAAATAAACATTCTAAATATAATAAATTAAAAAAAATATTCAACAAATTAAAAAATAAATTCTTTTCATTTTTTAAAAGAGATGATAATGATAGTGATGATAGCGATTCTATTAATGAAATTAAAAAAAATTTAAAAAAAAATGAAAATATAGTAACTAAGTCTAATAAATTTATTAATGAAATGTATAATATTAATATTAATAATGATCATTTTAATAAAAATTTAAACAATAGTTCTAATACTACTAATAGTTTTAATTCATCTAATTCATCTAATTCATCTAATTCTTCTAATAGTTCTATTAGAAGAAGACGTATAATTGCGGAATTATAATGTAATATATATTTAATTTTTTTTTATAAATAATTATAATCATAATTAATATGTTCAATAGTAAAAAGAAATCATTATCATTTAATGCTGTTGGTATTGATTCTGTTATAAATGCCAACAGTATTAATAATATTGATAAAAATTTAGAATATTTACAATTATGTTTTAATAATAATTTTGATTGTTTTATAAAAAAAATTGATATTATTAACGATAATCAAAATAAAATATTAAAAAAAAATGAACAAAATGAATTAAAAAATAATATAATATATCAAAATTTTAAACTCCAAAATGATAATATTGAAAAAATCATTGAATTATTATTGAAAAATTTAAAAAATAATGAAAATAACGAATTAGAAATAATCAATATTACAAATAATAATAAAAGTATTTATAATAATCAAATTATTATTTTTATATTATTAACATATATTTTTATTAAAATCGGTTTTTAAATATAATATGTCTTCTTACAAACCGTTTTATAAATATAATAAAAATAAACCAAAGCCAAAAAAAGAAAATATTAGATATAAAGAAAAAATTATCATAAATGATTTAGTTAATTTTTTAAATAATTTAAATATAAACGAACAAAACATTCTAATTAATAAAAAAATATCAGGTGGTTCTTCAACATATAGACCAGATTTGTTAATAACTTTAACAAATTTAAACATAATAATAGAAATTGATGAAAGACAGCATTCAATATATAATAAAATAAAAGAAAAAAATAGAATAGAAGAAATCTTTAAAGATTTAAATAATAAATCTTTAATAGTTATAAGATTAAATCCGGATAAATATATTAATATTGATGGTGTTAAAAAAAAATCTATTTTTTGTAAAGATAAATTAACAAAAATTTATAAAATTCGTTATATTAATCAATATAATATACGTTTAAATAAAGTTAAATTTATAATAAATTACTATTTAAATATCGTTAATATAAATAATATAGATAATATAAATAATATAATATATAATTATCATTTATTTTTTGACGGTTATGATGATAATGATAAAAATTTAAAATGAAAAAGATTTATCAGTATTTATTATTGAAAAGGAATTTTTTTTACCATTAAAATAATATTCGATTAAATAATTATTTTCATCTTCAATCGCATCATCTATATTATCTATATTGTTTACATCATCTATATT
>JACCDR012079073.1_pt1 | contig 48946 bp, 70 predicted proteins | sample 7446431 | NCBI WGS metagenome assembly JACCDR01 (sample SAMN15323443, study PRJNA562643) | freshwater metagenome | isolation source: river surface water | place: USA:Blue River Watershed | collected 2017-08-17 | reverse complement strand
GCGTCCAGTACCAGCGCGAGGAGCCGCGCCGCAGGCCGACGCCTGGGGCCATCTACGAAATCGCCAGCCGCATGATGCCCAAGCCGGATCACGCCCTGCGCGGGATGCCTATCGGCTGGGAGGTGGTCAGGTGACCGCCTACTACAACGAGTTTGACCCCAGCGCGGCGGCATGGCTGCGCGAGTTGATCGCGGGCGGCCAGATCGCCCCCGGCGACGTGGACGAAAGGGACATCCGTGACATCCGACCTGACGACCTTCGGGACTACAACCAGTGCCATTTCTTCGCCGGGATCGGTGGATGGAGCCTCGCCCTGCGCATGGCCGGATGGCCCGACGACCGACCAGTCTGGACCGGAAGTTGCCCGTGCCAGCCTTTCAGCGCGGCAGGCAAGCGAGCAGGGGTTGATGACGAGCGGCACCTTTGGCCCGCGTTCTTCCATCTCATCGCAGAGTGCGCGCCTCCAGTCGTCCTTGGAGAGCAGGTTGCGAGCAAGGACGGCCTCGGATGGCTTGACCTTGTATGCGCTGACATGGAAGGCGCGGGTTACGCCATCGGGTCGGCAGATATGTGCGTTGCGGGCATCGGCGGCCCGCACATCCGCCAGCGCCTCTGGTTCGGAGCGGAGCGGCTGGCCGACGCCGCAAGTAGCCGACATCAACCACGCGAGGGGGTCGCGGGAATACGCGGACAGGACGCTGGCGAGACCGCAACCGCCGTCGAACGTGGCGCTTTACGCGCAACTGGCGGGCTGGCCGACGCCGAACGCGACGGACAGCACCGGGGCGGGGACGCAGGGGCGCGACGGCGGGATGAACCTGCAAACGGCGGGACAACTGGCCGGGTGGCCGATGCCGACGACGCGGGATCACAAGGACGGGGGCAACCCAAACGTGGACGTGCCGCTGAACGCGCTTCTGGGCCGAGTGGCGTGGTTGGCCGGGTGGGCGACGCCGGCAGCTTCGGACGGATCGGGTGGCAAGGGTTTCAGGCCGGGGGTTTCAATGGCTGGGCGGATGCCGGACGGCAGCAAGGTCACAATGGACCTGTCAGCGTCAACCAAGCTGGCGATGCATCATCATGCTCCGGCCCGCTTCACGGCTTCTGGCGAGATGCTGATTGGCTCCTCTGCCGGGATGGAAAGTGGCGGCCAGTTGAGCCCGGAACATTCCCGCTGGCTCATGGGGTATCCGGCCGAGTGGGGCTCCTGCGGGGCTACGGCAATGCAATCTCTCCGCCCGTCGCGGCGGAGTTCATCCAAGCCTGGGAAGAAGCCCGCGTAGCCGCGCCGCAGCCTGCCCGCGACCTGTTCATGTGGGCCGCGCAATGACCCCCCGCGAGAAAGCCATCCGCGCCGGCCACCGACCGACCTTGGTCGAGAAGGCCGAGACCTGCGCCACGGAGGCCGAACTGGACGGGTTCCTGAAAGGCTTCGCGCTGACCAGACGTGAGCCGCCGCGCGAAGTCATCGAGGCGGTCGCGCGCCGCCGTGCAGAGTTGAGGAAGGGACCGAAATGAGGGGCATGGATTTTGACCGACTGGCAACGCTCGCCCCGGTCAACAAGAGCGCGGCAACGGTTGCTGGCGCTCGTAGCCAGGGCTTCACGCCGTCAAAGCAAATCATGGACGTTCTGGATGACTGCCCCCCGCTGCGACCCATTGAGGACTTTGCCCGGTTCGCGGTCGACTTCGTGAATTACACGGGCCTGAGTGTGGGCAGGCTGACGGTCATTGGTGTCGCGGAGAAAACCTCTGGTCAGTCGTCCGGGTGGGTTCTGCGCTGCAAGTGCGGGCGGTTCTGCACGAGAAAAACCAAGGCGGTCAGGTTGATGGCTGAGGGCATAGACAACCCGCGCCATCGCATGTGCGGGCAGTGCCAATACACGGTCGAATTGCGTGAGGGGTTCAAATGAGGGACATGCGTGACGACGAGCCGCCGCACAGTATTGAGGCGGAACAGCACCTTCTGGGGGCTATCCTCGCCGACAATTCCGCCGCGGCAAAGGTGGCTGACATCCTGAAACCGGAACATTTCTACGACCCGGTTCACGCGGACATCTACCGGATCGCGCTGGGGCGGATCACCAAGGGCCACCTCGCATCCCCCGTCACGATGAAGGTAGCCATGGAGGGGCATCAGGGGCTGGGCCAGCTTGGCGGCGCCCCGTACCTTGCCCGCCTCGCCGGGGCCGCCGTGTCGACCTTTGCCGTCGCGGACTATGCCCGCCTCGTCGCCGGGGAGTGGATCAAGCGGCAGGTTCTCCAGATCACGCGCGACGCGCAGAGCGGCATCCTGAGCGCCCCCGTCGCCGAAGTGATCGCCAAGATGCATCACAGCCTCTACGCGCTGCCGCAGGCCGACGACGCGGAGAGCAGCATCAGCCTCGTCCGCGCCATGACCGATGCCGTGATGCAGGCCAACGAGGCGTATCAAGGCAACGCGCGATTCCTCGCCACCGGCATCCCGTCACTGGACCGCATCATTCGCGGCCTCGCCCCAGGAGACCTGATGGTCCTTGGCGGCGCTACGTCGATGGGTAAGACCGCGACCGCGCTGGAAATCGCGCACAACGTCGCCGTGGGGGCGCTGCCGGTGGCCTTCGTCTCGCTGGAGATGACACCCCAGCAACTCGCCACGCGCCTCGCCTCACGCAACAGCCGCGTGCCGTATTCCGAACTGCGCGACGCCGCCCAGATGGACGAGCAGACCTTCCGCAAGTGGGTCGACGGCGCGCGGGGCCTCATATCCCCGACCGGATCGCCCGCTGCCATGCGGATCATCCCCAAGCACATCCGCGACATCCCCGCCATCCATGCGGCCTGCACGCGCGCCGCCAACGAGATGGGCAAGCCGCTGTCGCTGATCGTGGTCGACTACGCGCAACTCGTCAGGGGCCAGGGCAAGACGCGCTACGAGCAGATGACCGAGGTCAGCATCGGTCTCAAGACGCTCGGGGGGATGCTCGACTGCCCGGTCATCGGATTGGTGCAGCTTTCCCGCGACATCGGGTTCCGCGACGACAAGCGGCCGCAACTGTCCGACATCAAGGAAACCGGGCAATTCGAGAACGACGCCGATCAGGTCGTATTCTGCCACCGCGAGGAATACTGGCTGCGCCGGTCATCGCCCAAAGTCGGCAAGGACGGCACGGTGAGCATGGACGCCATCGCCGACCATGAGGCTGACATCAAGCGCCACTCGAACAAGATGGAACTGATCGTGCGCAAGAACCGGCACGGGCGGCTGGCGACGGCAGAGGTCGGGTTTCACGACGCCACGAACCGCTTCTGGTCCCTTGAGCCGTGGAATGACGGGGAGCAGGAGCCTTTCGTCTGACATGGTGCGTTTGGTGCTCAACCGTGTTATCTGACCGGCATGAGCGCAGAACTTCAGCAGTATCTGACCCTTCTCGAATACGAGCTTGCCCTGCTGGACGCAGAGGATGACCTGCTGTCGTTCGCGCAGGTGACGATGCCCGACCCGCGGGACATGAATGACCCGCACAAGAGCCTATACCAGCCCGCACGCCATCATCGGTGGATGGCCGACATGATGATGCGGGTGGAGCAGGGGCTGGAGCGGAAGGTCATTCTCAACCTCCCTCCGCGCCACGGCAAGACAGAGCTTTGCACCAAGCGGTTCGCGGCCTGGTACATGGGCCGCCACCCGGAACAAGACATCATCATCGCCACCTACAACGAGAACTTCGCCGCCGACTTCTCGAAGGCGGTCCGGGAAATCTTCAACGGCCCGCGCTTCACGCAGATATTCCCGTCGTTCCAGATCACGCAGCAGTCCGACGAGCGCCTGATGAACAGCGCGGGCGGAGAGATGTTTTTCCTGGGCCGCAGGTCATCGACCACAGGGCGCGGCGCGAATCTGATACTGGTCGACGACCCGACCAAGGACGACAAAGAGGTGCGTTACGTCGCCTTCCGCGAGGATTGCTGGCAGTGGTTCACGCAGACCCTTCTGTCGCGCCGCCACAACGACAAGGCGGCCATCTGCCTGACGCAAACCAGATGGTCGGATGACGACATTGTTGGCCGCATCACGGACCCGACCAACCCCGCCTACTCCCCCCGCTTCTCCGCCGACTTCAAGGTCATCTCTCTGCCCGCCATAGCCGAGGACGACGACCCTCTTGGGCGCCAGCCGGGCGAGGCGCTTTGGCCTGAGCGGTTCGGGCTGCGGTATCTGGACGAGATGCGCGAGGCCAACCCGCTGGCCTTCTCCGCCCTCTACCAGTGCAACCCGACGCCCGACGACGGCGTGTATTTCGCCAGCAGCGACATCCGCGAGTACGGCGAAGGCGAGTTGCCCGACAACCTCCGCATCTACGTCGTCTCGGACCACGCGGTTGCGACCAAGGAAATCAACGACCCGACCTGCATTGTTCCTTTCGGTGTCGACGCCAAGGGCAACGCATGGATACTGCCCGACGTGATCTGGAAGCGGATGGACGGCGGCCAGACGGTCAACGTGATGCTCGACCTCATCAAGTCGCGCCGGCCGATCCGCTGGTTTGCCGAGAAGGGCCAAATCTCCAAGGCGCTGAAGCCGTTCATCATGAAGCGGATGCAGGAGGAGGGGCTTTACTGCCCCATCGAGGAGGTCCAGCCGGTCGGGGACAAGGTGCAACGCGCCACGTCAGGCCGCGCCCGCGCACAGCAGGGCAAAATCCTCTTCCCCCGCAACGCCCCGTGGTGGGCAAGAGCCAAGTCGGAATTGCTGAAGTTTCCCAACGCCCGGCATGACGACTTCGTGGACTGCGTGTCGATGATCGGCCTGAAGCTCGGGGCGCTCGTATCCCCCGGCAAGAACATGATGCGCACTGAATCATCGCCCGGCACGTTCGGGCATTTTCTCAAACAATTCCGGCAGGCCGACGCCGAGGCCGAGTTCGCCCGCGAGCGAAAGGGGTGGTGAGACATGGAAGTCGATGAGTCCCAGATCAGCGAGGCCCGCAAGCAACTCGTCCGCGACCTGTGCAATATGGTCAAGGAGGACCGGGATCATTGGGAGTATGCGTTCAACCGCATGAAATCGTGGCGCAAGTTCGCGCGCGGCCTACAGTGGCCGGGCATGGACAAGAAGGACCTGGGCGACAGTGACCGGCCCTACGTCGCCAACGTCACGATGCGGCACCTGAAGCAGCGCACCGCGTCGATCTACGCCAAGAACCCCAACTACAAGTGGCGCCGGAAGAAGCGCATCACCTCGACCCATTGGGACGGCACGGCCAAGCAGTTGATGGTGGCGCAAGAGGCGTTGCAGACCGGGCTAGACGTGACCGGACGCTATGCGCTGATCCTTCAGGACGCCATCCGCACACGGCAGGAAGCCGAGATGATCGGCAAGGTGGGCGAGACGCTGACCTGCCTCTACACCTACTTCATCTCCGAACAGACGCCCCCGGCCAAGATGATGGCAAAGAAGGCCGTGCTCACGTCGCTCACCTGCGGCGTCGCCTATTTCAAACAGACCTTCCAGCGCATCCTCGACCACTCCCCTGAGACCGCCCGCGCGATCAGCGACGCCACGGACCAGTTGCAGAAGATCGAGCGGCTGGCGGCCGAGATGGTCGAAGGCGAGTTGATGCCCGAGGACGCGGACGCCGAACAGCTTCGCCTGATGATCCAGAGCCTCGAAAGCCAGGAACAGATTGTCCTGCGCGAGGGGCTGGCGCTGCACTACCCCGACCCGACCAACATCATCCCCGACAAGAACATGACCTATCTGCCGGGCTTTGTCGGCTGCGGGCATGTGACGGAGCAATACTGCCTGACGCCAGATCAGGTCCGCGAGACCTATGGGGTCGACATTTCGGGATCGTTCACCGGATACCGCGGCACCGACACCAAGTCCGTCGCCAAAGGCACCAAGGGCAACGATGACCGGGAGACCGCGCGCGTCTGGGAAATCTGGCACATGCGCGACAACCTCGTCTACGTCGTCTGCGACGGCTACCCCGACTTCCTCGTCGAGCCTTCGCCGCCCATCACCTACACCGACCGGTTCTACCCGTGGTTCGTCTACGCGCCCAACGCCACGGACGATGATGCCGATCCGTTTCCCCCGTCCGACGTGGAGTTGATGCAGACGCAGCAGGAGGAAATCAACCGCGCCGGGGAGGGTCTGCGGGATCACCGCTTCGCCGCCCGGCCCGGCTGGGTGCTGGGTTCGGTCATCAGCGAAGAGGACGCGGCCAAGCTACGCCTGCGCAAGGCCCACGAAATCATCTCGCTCACCTCGCTCGGGACCGACGAGGACGTGGGCAAGAAGTTCCAGCAGTGGCCGACAATCGGCATCGACATGAACCTCTACAGCACGGCACCGGCGTTTCAGGACATCCTGCGTTCTGTCGGCACGCAGGAGGCCAACCTTGGCGGCGCGTCCAACTCCACCGCGACCGAGGCATCCGTGGCCGAGTCGTCGCGCCAGTCGGCCCTTGCCAGCGCCATCGACGAGTTCGACGACCTGCTGAACGAGATGGCCCGCGCCGGAGGGCAAATCCTGTTGCAGGAAATGTCTGCCGAGAAGGTCAAGGAAATCGTCGGCCCCGGTGCGCTCTGGCCGGAGATGGACCGCCAGATGATTGCCGAGGAAATCCACCTCGAAGCCATCGCCGGATCGTCGGGGCGGCCCAACCAGGCGCAGTCGGTGGCGGTCATGGAGCGTGTCTATCCGCTCATGTTCCAGATGCCGGGGATCAAGCCGGAGAAACTGCTGCAACACGCGATCAAGGTTCTCGACGACACCGCCGTCTACGAGGACTGGATCGACATGGACCTTCTGCCGATCACGATGCTGTCTGGTGCGTCTGGTGCGCCGGGCAACGGCGAGCAGAACCCGTCCGGCAACCCGAACAGCGATCCGCGCGCACAGGGCGACCAAGGCGGAAACAACGCGCCGCGCCCACCGGGAAGGCAGCCGGGGCAGGTCGGACCGGGGCAGGCGGGATTCGGGATGCAGCGCCAGACCGGGCCTACACCGTTATCCTGATAACCCCTCTTGGTGCTTATGGTGTTTCGTGATAACCGCGTCAGCGTGACACCAGGGGACGCACATGACGCAGGAAAGCGCCGACGCGACGACGGAAGGCACCATGACCGCAGAAACCTCGCAAGGGGTTGAGGCGGCGGCAGAACAGACCTCCTCGCCAGAGGTGACGGACAGCGCCCCTTCGTCCGGGGCGGCGGAACAGGAAGCGACCACCCGTGATCGGATTGTCGACGACTTCCTCAAGGCATTCGGTGACGGATCGGAGGAAACGGCTGCGGCCCCCGACGATCAGGACCAGCCTGCCGCGCAAGATCAGGAAAAGACTTCAGACCAGCCGGACGCAGACCAGAAAGTCGCGGCCGACGACGCTACAGACGACAAGTTCCGCATTCCCGACGAGGTGTTCAAATCACTGCCTGATGGCGTGAAGCGGCGCATCGGCCACCTGAACGCGACGGCCAAGAAGGCACAGCGCGATCTGGCAGAGGCGACGGGAAGGCTGGAGACTGCTCAACCGGTCATCGAACGGATGCGCTCCCTTGAGACATTCGTGACCGAGAACCGGATCGACCCCAAGAACCTTGGCGCGGCCTTCGGAATGATGGCCAAGATGGCGAGAGGCGACTTCAAAGGCTTCCTCTCCGACATCCAGCCTTGGGTTGACGCAGCAAAGATGGCGGCCGGTGAAGCGATTCACCCCGACCTGAAGGCGCACGTCGACAACGGGGAGATGACCGAGGAGATGGCCCGCAGGGTCACGGCAGACCGCCTCAAGGCGGCCCGCATCGAGCACCAGAACAAGGCGCTCGCCGCTCGGCAGCAGCAGGCACAGGAGAGCACGGCCCAACAGAGCCATGTGCAGACCATCCTGAGCGTCGTCCAGAAGCGTGAAGCTGAACTGAGGACAGACCCCGATTTCGCCAGCCTTGAACCCGCGATCAAGCGGCAGATGGCATTCGCGCTGAAGCGTGGCGTCCCGCGCTCACCCGAAGAAGCCCTCGCTCTGGTCAATGAGGCTTTCGAGATTGCGAAGGAATCGCGTCCGAAACCCGTTGCGCCACCGAAGGCCACCATCCCGCAGCCTGGCGCGTCCCAGATGGACCGGGGCCGACCCAAGCCCAAGTCGACGAAGGAGGCCATCATGGCAAGCCTTCTCGACATGCAGGGCGGCTCCTGACGGAGAAGGTAGACCATCATGTCGATGGAAGGTTTCAGCGCAGCACAAATCACGCACGCGCTCGCAACGGGTCTCGACCACTATGTCCGCGGCCCGCTCTTCAACTCGGGCATTCAGGACAAGCCCACGCTCGCCAAGTTTGAGTCGGCGGCCAAGACGTTCCCCGGCGGGAACGAGAACATCAGCATCGGCGTCAAGTTCGACACCGGGGCGGATGGCGTGAACGACGGCGTGACGGGCTTCAGCCACACGGACACCGTGTCGTTCTACAACCCCGGCAAGGGGCTTCGCGCCAACTACGTCTGGCGTGAGCACCACATCGGTATGACGCTCTCGGAAACCGAGTTGAAGCGTCATGGCATCCTCGTCGGTGACGAGTTTGCGCCGTTGAAGCGCGGCCGGGGCGACAAGGGGCTGGAAATCCTTGCCAACGTCGCGGACGAGGCGATTGCCGACTTCAACGAGCAGTACGCCAAGACCATGAACACGCTGATCTGGGGCGACGGCACCGCCGACACCTCTGCCCTGCATGGCCTGCGGTCGTTCATCCTCGACATCCCGACCATCGGGACGGCGGGGGGGCTTGCCAACGCCTCCTATCCGAAGTGGCGCAACCGGGCCTACACCGCATCGTTCGCGGCGCACGCCTCCTATGACGCCACCTACGGCGGCAACAAGATCACCTCGGCGGCGACCAACGGCGGCGTGCTCTTGCAGACCCTCCAGGCGGAATGGCGGCAGCTTCGCCGCTACGGCGGGCGCCCTGACACCTTCGTCTGCGGCTCCGACTTCCTTGAGGCGCTTGAGGTCGAAATGCGCGCCAACGGCAACTACTCCGACACCGGCTTCAACCGGCGTCAGGACGGGTCGATGGGCGAGATGTACTTCAAGGGCGTCAAGGTCGAATACGACCCCACGCTCGACGATCTGGGCCGCGCCAAGTACGGCTACGTCTGGGACTCGTCGGACATCTACCTCTACGCGCTCGAAGGTGACTGGCGGCGTCAGCGGACCCCCGCGCGCCCCTACAACGAGTTCACCTTCCACCAGTCCCTGCTCTGCACCGGGCAGATGGTGGCGCGTCGCCGCAACTCGGCGCTCGTCGTGGAAATCAACTGATTTCCCTCACAGGGGGCCGCGCATGGCCCCCTGCCACCCCTGCTGGAGGAAACCATGCAGCTTGACCTGATCCAATGCACCGTGACCCTGAACGAGAAGGGCGCCACCAACATGACGACGGTGGTCAAGGCGGGGCCTGACGCCATCACGCCGGCAGAGGCGTTCATCCTCATGAACCTGCATCCCCCTGCGGGCGGCACGGACAGCGTGCATGAGACCACGCTGCGCGACATTCTCGTCATCGGCACGGTGGAACGCGACAAGAACGAGGAAATGGCGCGGCTGCGCGAGAAGTACGGCGCGGCGCGGGTTCAGGCGCTGCTGCCCAGCGGGATGCGTATCCCCCAGAAGATCAGCGACATCGACATTCCCGTGGAGGCCTTCGCCAAGCCCAAGAAAACCGGGCCGGTCAAGATTGATCGGAAGCAGCAGATGGACATCGCCACCAAGCTCTTCGAGGCTGGCGTGATGATCCCTGACGGCGCGACGGACGAGGACATTGCCAGGCTCGCCACCGAGAACGGCATCAAGGTGAAGGAAACCGCCTGATGCGTAGCGGCGTCACCCTGTCCACGCTTGTCAGTGAAGTTCTGATCGAGGCGGGCATGTCCGTCGAAAGCGGGCATTCCACGCAGATGGCGCCGCGCATCAAGCAACTTCTCGCCCGCACGCAGCGCCTGTTGCTGCGGGAGTTCGACTGGCCGACCATCTCCGGGTACGAGGTGACGGTGAACATCGACGGCGCGACGACGCCCGGCCTTTCGACCGGAACGCTGCCGACCGGGATCGACTTCACCGCCATCAACTCGGTTCATGTCCTCTTCGGCGACCAGTGGCTCCCGGTCCAGTACGGCATCGGCCCGCGCGAGAGGTCGATCTACTCCTCGACACAGCGCGCGACGCCCATCCAGCGGTGGGAGATTGTCGCCAGCGCCCCCACGACATTCGAGATTTGGCCGACCGCCGACGTGCTCCAGACCCTGCGGTTTCAGGGCAGCAAAGCGCTGGGGGCCTTCGCCTCGGACAGCGACACCTGCACGCTCGACGGCGACGTTCTGGTGCTGCGCGTGGCGGCGGAACTTCTCGGGCGCGACCGCAAGGAAGATGCGGCGCTCAAGATGAAATCGGCCAAGGACTTGGCCAACTCCATCATCAAACGGCAGAGGCAGGCGCGGACGGAGCCGATCCCGCAGGGGCGCGTGCGGACGCTGTACCCGCGCCCCGGTATCGACTTCATCCCGCCATCGGGGTGACGCATGGCCTATTACATCATCGAGGCGTTCAACGCGGGCCTTGACCTTCGGCGGTCGCGCGAGGTGGCGCGGGTAGGCTCGCTGCGGGTTCTGCGCAATGCCTTCATCAACTCGGGCGGCGAGATTCAAAAGCGTAAGGCCTTTGTCGAGATTGAGCGGCTTTCCAACTACTGCAACAAGGCCAACTACAAGGGCAAGGTGACAGGGCCGCATCCACTGCCTGGCCAGCCCATCGACATTCTGTTCGTCCACAGCCACAACTCGCTGCCGAACCTGCTCGACGACGGTTTCGTTGCGGGCGCGGGCACCATTTCTGCCTATACGGCCTTGCCCGCCGCGCAGGCGTATCTCGGGGCATGGGCCACCAAATCGACCGTCGCGCTGACCAGCTACGAAGGCATGATGTGCGCCTCGTCCGTGTCGCTCTTCGCAACCGGCGTCTACTTGGTGCAGGAATACCTGCAATCTCCGACTGCCGGGTATTTCCCCGTCCAGCGCGACCACCTCGAACTGACGACGCAATACGAACTGGACGAGCCGACATCCATCACCAGCGTCACCGCCAACGAGAACCACAAGTTTCAGATCATGCTGGGCAACAAGGGCTACAGCGTCGATGGCGATACCTTCTACTCGTCTGCCATCGGCGACCCCTCCGACATGACCGGCACCGGATCGGGCAACGTCAACGTGATGGGCAACGGGTTCCCCATTGGAGATTTGATGGCCTGCGGCGACTACTTCGGCGAGTTGACGATTTTTGGCCGCCGCGGGGCGCAGTTTTACGCGGTGTCGTCCGACCCTGCGGCGACGCAATACAACCGGTCGATCATGCTGTCCCTGGCGGCGCCCCGGTCGATTACCAACTTCGGATCGGGCGACATTCTCTACCTCGCGCGCGACGGCATCCGGTCCCTTCAGGCGCGCGACAGTTCCAATTTCGCACAGGTGTCTGACGTGGGTTCGCCCATCGACAAGCTGATCCAGGAGGAACTGGAATACAACGAGGACGACGAAGAGGCGATGCTGGGCGGGTCGACGGAATATGCCGACGCGCAGTTCTTTCGGCTTGCCAAGGGCGTCATCCACGCGGAGACAGGGCAATTCTGGCTGGCGCTGAAGGACAAGATTTACGTCCTCTCTCGGCATCCGGCCGCCAAGGTGCTGGCATGGTCGATCTACGACCTGCCGACGCCGGACCCCGCGAACATCAATGCCGACGCGGGCACGCGCAAGAGCGGCTGGATGGCTGACGCCTGCCAAGTCGGGCAGACCGTCATCTTCCGCAACTTCGCAGATGAGGTTTATCTCTACGGCGGCCTCGACCTCGAGGAGTATGACGACTCCGAGGTGGAGGTCATCACGCCCTACCTCGACATGGGCACCCCAGAGACCAACAAGCACTTCACCGGCATTTCCGTGGTCTGCAACGGAACGTGGACCGTCTCCGTGTCGACGACCGTCACGAACGATGCTGAAACCTACGATTGGGAAGAGGTGGCGACGATCACGCAGGTCACGCGCGGCTTGGCCAAGGTGACTTTCCAGACCTACGGATCGCAGATCGCGGTGAAGATGGTCAGCACGACGGCAGTCAAGCTGATCGTCGCCCAGATCATCGTCCACTACGAGACGGGCGAAGAGAAATGATCCGGCAGGGCGCCACGCTGATGGAGGCGCTGTTTGTACTTTCACATCCGAACGCGCATTCCGCCCGTGAAATTGCCGCCAGCGGACAGAGCGATTGGTCGCTTGCGCATCGCCTCTCCGGGCTGCCGCTGACGTGGGTGGCCTATCACGACGACCTGCCCTGTGCCTTCTGGGGGGCCTATCAGCGACAGCCCGGCCTGTGGGGTCTGTTCGGGTTCGGCACGGACGATTGGCGCAAGGTGTGGAGGCAGGTGACTTTGGTGTCCGCTCGGGATATGATGGGCCGTGTCCTCGACGCCGGAGCAATGCGGGCTGACTGCCTGTCCCTCGCGGAGAACGAAGAGGTTCACAAATGGCTGCGGTTCCTGGGGGCCACAGTCGCCACCGAGAGGCCCGGTGCGGGCGCTAACGGTGAGAACCTGATCCAGTTTACATGGGTGCGCCCCGATGTGCCTTCCCCAACCTGAAGTCGACGACAGCTACCTGACCTATCAGGAAGAGCAGAACCAGATTGCCCGCGACGAGGAAGCCGCCCGTCAGGCCGAAATCCAGTCCGGCCTCGACCAGATCGCGGTGATGTTCGAGGGCGGCAGCTACATCCCCCTCGTCCCGACCGATGCACCCAAGGGCACCACGGCGACGGAGCAGGTCTATGGTGGCATGGATGACTATCTCAACCAGCGCGAAGAGGCGCAGCTGGACTTCTACATGCCGCAGTTGCAGGACCAGTTCAGCAACACGACGCGCGACCTGACCTTCGCGCTGAACGACGCGGGCCTGCTGACCTCCACCACCGCTGGCGAACGGCAGGCTGACCTGACCGAATCCTACGCGCTGGAAGAGGGCCGCATCCTCGCCGACATCGCGTCCGACATCGCCGGTCAGCAGACGATGATGAACCAGCAGCGGTCGTCCATCGAGAACGCCCTGCGCGCCTCTGGCGACCAGAGCGCGGCCATCGACCAGTCGCTCGCGGCAATGGACGCCTTCGCCGCCGATCAGCCCACCCTTGACCCGCTGGCGCCGCTCTTCTCGTCCGTCCTGCAAGGGATCGGCGCGGGGTATCAGGGCTACCAGACAGGATCGACGGTGCGCTCCACCCGGCCCGCGCCTCTCAACACCTCCTACGGAAGGAACGTCGGCTGATGTGTGTCGGACCCGAACTCATGGCGCTGGCCTCTGCGGCGGCCCCCGCGATGGCGGCGGCTATCCCCGGCACCGCGATGGCGGCGGCCGGCGCGCTCTACAACAACAAGCTCCAGAACGACGCCATTCGCAGGCAGAACGAAGAGACGCAGCGCGTCATCGAAATGCAGCGTTCCGCGCAAGAGGCAGAACGAGCGCGGCAGGACGTGTGGGCAGACCAGCAGTCATCGCGCGCCATGTCGGCGCTGGACATGGTGAACCCCACAGCCACGGCCGGGCGCATTGACGAGCGCGTGGCGGCCCCTGACAACGCCATCGTGAACGCGGCCGACAACTATGCCCTGCCGACGCTGCAAGGCCAGATCACGGACTCGCCCACGGGCAAGCAGATCGGGCAGAGCGTGGAGCAGGCGGTCTCGCGCGCCACGGACCTGCTGAAGGCCTACTCGACCCTGAGCGAAGGCCGGACGACGATGGGCGAGAACCAGGACGAACTGGTGCGCATGGGGACGGAGAACGCCCTGACCGGCAGCGCGCGGCAAAACAGCGCCGCCATTGCCGGGCAAGAGGCCATGCTTCCCGTCCCGACCGTGACGCCGGGCAGCAGCATTCTCGGCGACCTCCTGCTTCTCGGCGGGCAGGCGCTGGCCGGTGTCGGGGCCAAGACGGTGGCCGGACGCGCGCCGGGCATGGGGGCGGGCGTGACGCCGCTTCCGGCGAACTCTTCGTCGATCTTCGGCAATCTTCTGGAGTGGTGAGGGAAAGATGCAGGGCAGCCTATACGCCAACCCGATGTTCGCGCAGTCCCTTGCCGGGCTTGTCGGGGCCTTCATCGGCGATCCGAACGCGGCGGCGCAGCGCGAACTCTATGCCTCCGAGGCGCTTCTGAACAATCAGACGGCGCAGTACCGCGACGCCATCGGCGAAACGGGCCTTCAGGGCGATCTGGCCAGCATGATGATCCGCGCGCTTCAGGCCGGGCCTGACTATTCGGACAACGCGCCGATGATCGGTCAGGCGGCAATGGGGTTCGAGCAATACGGGCGCGGCTCCTTGGGCAACATGGTGGCCGACGCGATCACCGCCGCCCCGCAGCCTGCCGTCGCGCGTCAGCCGATGCCCGCAGCATCTGCCGCAACGCTTCCCCCCGGCCCGCCCCTGCGCACGGCGGCGGGGATGCCGATGACGCCCAGCCCGAACCAGCAGGCGATCTTGCTGGAGGCGCGCAACGCCGTCGCATCTGGCCGTCCGGTCGCGCTCGTTCAGGAGCGGTTGCGGTCTCTGGGGATTGACCCCTCTTTGCTCTGAAGGAGGCTGACATGGCCGAAATGAACGGCGCTGGCATGGGCGGCGGGGCGCTGGCGCAGATGATTATTGATGCGCTGCGGTCCAAGGAGGCCGAAATCCTGCGCCAGCAGCAAGCGCAGTCGTTGGCCCGCCTTCAGGCCAACGCCAGCCCCCCGACCCAACCCGGCTGGGCCGTCAAGCCTCGCCCCTATCGGTAGGAATGACGTGGGCCTCTTTGATGACATCCCGATCACCGGCTTCCCCGCGCAGCCGGGAACGCTGACACAGCCCCTCCCGCCGCCCGCGATCCCGTTTGGCGCCTATCCCCTGCCGCCCCCGCCGCAGCCTGTCCTGCCGCCCATGCCGGGCCTACAGACACCGCCTTTGCCGCCTGTCGATACGCGCGGCCCGTGGGACAGCCCGTTCCCTGACGGCGCGGCGCCCCTGACCGTTCCCCAGCCCGTCCAACCGGTCCAGCCCACCGGCCTGTTTGATGACATCCCCGTCGAGCCGGGCCTGACGGGCGTGATGCGCAACTACCTGACCAGCATGAATCCCGCGCTGCCGCCCCAGTGGACGCCCAGCCAAGGCGGCTTGCCCCCGGTCCCTGTCGCGCCGCCCCTGCCTCCCGTGATCGGCCCCGCTGGCGGCCCGGTTCCCCCTGCCGTCGACCAGTCCAGCGCAATGGGCGACCTGCAAGCCGGGTGGTTGCAACTCCAGCAGTTCCTGCCGGGCCGCCGCATCGGCGAGGCAACGACCGACCTGACCAACATGGCCGAGATGGACGCCGCGGCAGGGCAGTTCCCCGTGGTGCAGCCCCTCGACCCCCTGACGCCCGATCAGGCCGCCGCGCTCAACCGCCGCCGCGACGAGGAAGCCGCCGCCGTCGTCACGCAAATGTCGGAGAACGCCGCCCGCGTCGACGAGTTGAACCGCCAGATCGAAGCCATCCCGATGAACCCGGCCGCGCGCGACGTGCTGAACGCGGAAACGTTCACTGGCGCACTGTCCGAGGCTGCAAACGATCCTTTCGGCGTTCTGCGCACATTCGGCCTGCGGTCCCTCCCCGCGTCAGCCCCCACGATGGGCGCGGCGATTGTCGGCGAGGCCTTCGGCGGCCCCCTTGGCGCGGCCCTCATGGCGGGCGGCGCGAGCATGGAGACGGAGCGGGCGCTGACCATCGCGCAGGACGTGTCCGAGGTGCTGGCACAGGCGGGCATCGACGCGCGCGATCCGGTGGCGTTGCGCACCCTCGTCACAGAGAACCCCGACGAGTTCCGCGCGATCCTGAACGACGCCCTGACGCGCTCCGGGATCATCGCAGGGGTGGACGCGATCACGGCAGGCACGGTCGGCCAGATCGTTCGCCGGACGGCCAACCTTGGCACCGCACCGCGCGTTGCTGTCGCAGCCGGGACCGGCACCGGGGTCGAGCCTGTCGGCGAGATGGGCGGCGAGGCCCTGGCGCAACTGGCGACGGAAGGCGAAATCAACCCCGGCGATGTGGTGGCCGAGGGGCTTGGCGGCTTGTTCACGGGCGGCCCGACTGCCGCAGCGCAGGCCGTGGCCGAGTTCCGCAACACGCCCAGCCAGCCGCCGCAATCGCAACTGGACCTGCCCCCGACGCTCACCGCCGCGCCCGTGGCCCCCAACGAGCGCGACGAGACCCCCGTCACCATCCCCCAGCCAGAGGTTGCCGATGCGCCGCCTGAAGCCCCGATGCCACCGGATGCCGAACCGCCGCCGCAGGTTCCGCAAGATGCGCCCGCACCGGTTCCTGTCGAGGCTCAGGTAGCGCCGACCCAACCCGCTGGCGACCGTCAGCCCAACCCGGAGCGCGTCACGACCGTCTACACGCCGGACAACGAGCCGGTGGAGGTCGAGACGATGGTGGTCGAGGCGGATGACCTGCTGACATCGGATCGGGAAGGCTACCCGATGGAATTGCAGCCGCGTGACCGCGACCGTGCGGCGTCGCAGGCGCAGATACAGACCATCGCCGGGCGGCCGATCCCCGCGCGCCTAGACCAGTCGCCAGAGAGCGACAGAGGCTCGCCCATCGTCGGGCCGGATGGCCGGGTAGTGGAGAGCGGCAACGGGCGCGTCATGGGCCTGCGGCTGGCCTACGAGCGCGGCACCGCCGAGGAATACCGCGCCTATGTCGAGGCGAACTATCCCGAGGCTGCGGGCATGGCCAACCCGGTCATCATCCGCCGCCGCATTTCGGACGTGAACGAGCGCGACTTCACGACCGCATCCAACCAGTCGGCCACGCTCGCCATGTCCGCCACGGAGCAGGCGCAGTCCGAGGCGCGGCTGATCGACGGCGAGGTGCTGTCCCTCTACAGGGGCGGCATGGTCGAGGCGGTCAGCAACCGCGACATGATCCGCGCCTTCGTCGGCAAGCTGCCGCAATCGGCGCAGGGGGCATTTGTCACCAAGGAGGGCGGCCTGACCATCGAAGGCCAGCGGCGGTTCCAGCAAGCCGTGTTCGCCCGCGCCTATGGGGATGACCGGCTGTTGACGCGCATGGCCGAGAGCATGGACGACGACACCCGGTCCATCACGCAGGCCCTCGTCAGCGCCGCGCCGCGCGTGTCTCAACTGCGCCAGGCCATCGACGACGGGCAGGTCAACCCGGAGACCGCGCAGGTGATCGACGCGACGGTGCGCGCGATCCAGCAAATCCACGACTTCCGGTCCACCGGGCAGAACCTGACCGGGTTCCGGTCGCAGATCGACGCCTTCGCCGATCCTGTCCCCGCCATTGTCGACCGCGCGATGGAGGCCTTCTTCAACCCGGCAGGGACGCGCATCGCCTCGAAGAAGGACATGGAGGACTTCCTGACCGAGGTGGTGAACCTTGCGATGGAGGAGCGCATAGATCAGGGTGAGATGGCCGGGATCGACGCGCGAGACCGCCGCAGCCCCGAGGAGATTGTCGATGAAGCCCAAAGACGGACCCGCGACGCAGGCGACGACACCGGCACCCTCTTCGACGGTGGCCCAGCGACTGATGGGGCAGGCGCTTCTCAACGTCGGCCAGCGCAACGGCAACGGCCAGATGGAGAGGACCGGGCGCAAGATGCTGACCGAGTTGAGGACGCAGGCGCCGGACGCCGCGAAGGAATAGGCCGCCGCCCGCAAGGCAGGCTGTCGCCCCGGTTCCTCGATTTCAGCTTCAACAACCGCGAGAGCGTGTTCCAGTCGGCCCTGAAGGATGCGGGGATCGACGCAGAGGCCGCGCGCACCATGCCGGCCGAGGAGCAGATCAAGCGCATCGTCCCGATGCTGGAGCGGCGTTACAATATCACGGTGCGGCTGCCGACCATCAAGGTGCAGACCAAGAACCGGTTCGGCCGCAGGATGACCGAAGAGCGCACCTCGATCACGTCGCGGGAAGCCCTCGACCAACTCCTCGACGCCTACCAGAACATGCAGATGCTGGCCTCCGTCATGGGCGTGCCGGAAGGCGCCATCGGCCTGCCCATCGACGGCAAGGGCATCGTGCTGTCCCTCGTCGGACGGAAAGCCGGACGCGGGACGCTGGGGATGTTCTCCTGGGGCAACGGCGAGCGCGTCATCACGCTGCCGGGCCGGTCCAACTCCTTCGCGCATGAGTGGGGCCACGCCCTCGATCACTTCCTGAACCAGAGCCTCGACAAGCCGCACCTCAAGGGCCTGCTGACGCGGAACATGGACGGGGTGGGGGTGACAAAGCCCATGTCGCCCAAGATGTTCCTCGCCGAGGCCTTCGCCGACATCATGTGGTCGATGTTCGCAGACTCGACGCAACTGGCATCGCTCAAGGTCGCGCTTCAGGTGCAGGCGGCGCAGCTGGTGGATGGCAAGCCTACGGACGCAGCGAAGAACGCCATCCGCATCCTGAACGACATGAAGGAAGGCAAGCGGCCCCCTGCCGCCTACCTGAGCCAGTATTTCCGCAACGCGGAAGCCTTCGACCAGATGACCGGCATGGACTACTTCACCGATCCGGCCGAGATGTTCGCCCGCGCCTTCGAGGCATGGGTGGGGCGCACGGTCGGGGCCATGACCGATCTGCCGCAGGCGTTCCTGTCCAAGGGGAATTGGGCCTACGACACGTCCAGCGACGACCGGCTGCGACTGACGTTCCCGAAAGGCACCGACGCGGATCGGTTCGCCATCGCCATGACGAAGCTGTCCAGCGTCATGGACACCATCGGCATGTTCTCTGGCGAGAAGGCAACGGCGCCCCTGGGTGTGGCCGTCTCGTCGAACGACCAACTGCTGAAGGAAATCAACCGCTCTGGCATCATGGGGCAGGAGCGCGCGGCGTTCATCCGGTTCTGGAAGGGCCTGAAGGCGCTGGAGCCGTCGAAGATCAGGGCCGAGAAGAAGGCTGAGAACCGCGCGAATACGGTTTGGGGCACGATGATTGCCACGCAGGCGCACGATATGACCATCCTGTCAGAACGGCAGCGGACACCGGAAGCGCGCGAGGCATTCCGGCAGATCACCAAGCAAGTGGCGAAGATGCGGCCCGGCTCCGGCGAGTTCGTGGGGTCGATCTATCAGGAGCAGGTTGAGACGACCGCCAAGCGCCGCATCCAGAAGCTACAGGGGGCGCTGTATCGCCATTTCGATGGCGGCGTGCTGACGGTTGCCGACAAGGAGGTGATCCGCGCCATCCTGATCGGCAAGACGCCCCCGACCGCGACCAAGGGGCAGAAAGGTCTGGCGGCCGACATCCGGTCCCTGCTCAACGAGGCGTGGTATGACCTGACGAACGCGGGCATCAAGCTGGCCTACAGCGACGGGTATCTCCCGCGCGTCTATGACCCGGTGGCCGTCGACCGCGACCGCGCCGGGTTCCGTGCGAAGGCGCGCGAGGTTTACGGGGTGTATTTCGACAAGGAGGTCCGGTCGAACGACGATCCCGAGACGCAGAACGCGGACATCAAGACGATCATTTCCAGCCTGCGGAAGGCGACACGGGCTGTCAGCGACGGCACCCGCGAGCCTGCGCCGCGGCTGTCGGAGGCCGACGAGAAACTCATCACGGCACGGCAGGAGGCGCGGGCCAAGGTGCGGCGCCTTCAGCGCGAGCAGGAACGGTCTGACGATCCCGACAAGTACGAGGACAAGATCAGGGCGGCGATTGAGGCCTATGACGATGTTCACGCCCGCGTCCTCGACATGCTGGACGACCGCTGGTCCGACTATGCCGCCGAGAATTGGGAGACCGGCATCGGGGTGGGGCGGCTGGACGATGTGGGCAGCATCGGCCCTACGTCATCGTTCCTGGAGGGCCGCGTCCTGCCCCCGGAGGCTGACGAAATCATGCAGCCCTTCATGCAGGACGATCCTATCGAGTTGATTTCCGGGTACTTCTTCGCGGCGGCGCGGCGGGCGGAATATGCGACCCGGTTCGGCGACGACAACTCCAAACTGAACAACCTGCTTGAGGCGGCGCGGCGCGGCGGCGCGACACAAGAAGAAATTGACCTGATGAAAGCCCATGTCAGGGGGGCAACTGGCCGGATTCCGGCGTCCGTTCCAGGGTGGTCCAAATCAAGCGCCGTGATGGTTGTCTTGGGCGCGATCATGAACATGGGCTTGGCTGCGTTCACGTCGCTGGCCGAGCCGATGGTCACTGGTGCGCGGACCGGTCGCGTGCGGGACAGCTTTGGCGCGATGTTTGAGCAACTGATGCTGATCCCGCGCGAGGAACGCCGCGCAAGGCTGACAGAACTGGCGCGGGCGGTGGGGATGATTGCGCCCTACACGATGGAGACCGTCATGGAGAACCGCCTGAACGCGGACTCCATGAACATGCCGAAAGCCGCAGAATGGGTGTTGAGCCGGTTCTTCATCATCAACGGCCTGACGCCCCTCACCAACTTCCAGCGCGTCGCCAACATCCCCATCGCCAATGCGCACATCCTGCGGGCGCTGCGGGACAGTGTGCGGGGCCAGTCCACGCGCAACAGCCGCATTCGGGACAAAATCCAAGGCGGCAAGGGCAGCTACTCGAACGACGAGTTGAACGAGTTGGGCATCGCCAAGGAGGACCGCGAGGACATGCTGGCGTGGCTGGAAAGCCTGCCGGACAACCTCCCCCGGAACGATGACCTGTGGAAGCCTGACGGCAACGCGCATGTGGCGGCGCAACTCTGGATGCGCGCGATCAACCGACTGGTGTCCGAGACGATCCAGAACCCGCTGAAAACGGATCGGCCCCTGGCGGCGAACAGCCCCGATCTGGCGCCCATGTATTCGATCATGTCCTTCATCGCGGCCTTTACCCGCACAATCCTTTTCCGCAGCCTCGGGCGCGGGATCGACATGGAAAACGACAGCACCGGCACGAAAGCAGCCAAGGTCGCGGCAAATGCGGCGCTTGCGGTCCCCGCCTTTGGGGTCATCTATCTCGGCCACATCCTGACCTCGACGCTGCGCGAAATCCTGCTGAACGGCGACAAGCTGGAGGCGGAGTGGGAAGAGGACAAGGGGGCGACAATCACTCGCCTGCTGGAGTTGGCATTCTCGCGCACCGGCATCACCGGGCGGTTCGACCTGCTTCACCAACTCATGACGAACGTGAAATACGACCGCGACCTGACGACGCTGACTGCCGGAGCGCACATCGGGCGCGTCCTTCAAGAAATCCAGACGGTTGGCGAGGCGTTCTTCGGGCGGAATGCGGACAGCACCAACACAGCAGAGTTCAACGCGGCGCAGGCGTTCTATCGGCTCACCATACAGCCTGCCATTGCCATCGGGCTGACGATGCTTCCCACAGGGCGCATTTCGACCGTGGCCGAAGGCGTGGGCCTTATCTCGGCCAGTTCCTATGACGCATCTGTGGCCTTCGCGGAATCCTTGGTCGGCGAGAAGGGCACCAAGCACGCGGGCGACCCCCCGTGGTGGGAGTTGGGCAGCTAGTCAACTGGCCGTTCGGGTGCTTTTGGTGCTACCCCAGCGACATTGAAACCTGTCGCTCAAGGAGGCACAGCGATGCAGACCTATGACGTGGTAGAGGTGGTCCTTGCGTCCGCCGTGGCCAATGCCGGGACGTTCACCGTCAGCTACCCGACCAACCGCGATTCCGGCGACTATGCCGGGGCCATCGGCCACGCGGTTGTCTCGAACAACTACGGGACGCTCTATCCCATCCGCAAGCTGATCAACGGCACGGCTGTCGCCGCCAAGGTGGCGTTCTCGTTCGGCACCTCGAACATCACGGTCACGAACAACTCGGGCGGCACGATCCCTGCGGGCACCAAGCTCTATGTCCAGCTTGACCGTTCCGGTCCCGATCTGGTCCCCATCGACGGCATCCCGATGGCCGATCCCGGCAAGATGACCGAGATGGGCGTGTTCATGATCAACCTGGGGGCGCCTGACACCGCCGACCCCAACGGCTACGTTGAGTCCCAGGACTTGACCTCGGCCGGCGTGTTCTCCGTCAACACCACCGCCGCCGCCGCCATTGCCGCCGCTGCCCTTGCAGGCACTGCGGACGTGCCGCGCAACGTCGTCGCCGCGTGGACCGGGACCGCCGTCCTGACCATCACCGGAACCGACATCTACGGCAACACGGTGGTCGAGTCCTCGGCCTCGGGCACGTCTCTGGCGGGCAAGAAGGCGTTCAAGACCGTCACCGGCATCTCGTCCTCGGCCAACATCACGGGCCTGACCGTGGGCACGGGCGACGTTCTGGGCCTGCCGGTGTTCCTGCCGTCGACCGGGCGCGTGTTCCGCGAGTTGCAGGACGGCGCGGCGGCCACCGCTGGCACGGTTGTCGCGGGCGTCACGACGACCCCCTCGGCCACGACCGGCGACGTGCGCGGCACCTACGACCCCAACGCAGCCTGCGACGGTTCGCGCGCGTTCCAGCTTGCCGTGCTGTTGGCCGATCCGTCCTACCGCGGCGTGCCGCAGTTTGCGGGCTGATGACGTGACGGGCGGGCTGTAGTGGCCCGCCCCTTTCCGTTTGGGGATGTGGTGATGGCTGAGACTGGAAAGCGGGTGACGGCCCCCGAAGTGGCCAAGGAACTGGAACTGCTGAAGGCCCGCGTCATTGCCATCGAGGCTGCCGCACAGGAGGTCAGGGTGGCGCAGAAAGAGACACACGACATGGTGCTGACGATCCACGACGCCCTGATGGTCCCTGAGCCGGGGCAGGACAAGGGCTTGCTGCACCGCATGGCGAAGGTCAGCGACGCCATCGAGAGCGGCGAGCGTGTCGCGGGCTGGGCGGTCAAGATCGCGTCCGTCCTTGCGGCCATTGGCGTCATTGCGGCGTCCATCAAGGTCGGCATCTGGCCGGAGGTGAAATGAGCCACGGCACCAAGCTGATCCAGCAGGGCCTGAACAGCCTCGGCTATCTGGGCAAGAACGGCGCGCGGCTGGCAGAGGATGGCGTCTATGGCGCTAACACCGAGTTTGCCGCCCGTGCGTGGCTGCAAGCCGGTGGCAAGCCCAAGGTGGCTGCGCCTGCACTGACCGGGCTGTCGCGCATCATCATGCACTGGACGGGCGGCGCGCATGTCGTGTCGTCGGTCGACCGGGCGCATTACCATTTCATCATCGGCGGCGACGGGTCGGTTCATCCCGGCAATCACGCCCCGGAGGCCAACATCTCCGTGCGGGATGGGGCCTATGCCGCGCACACCGCGGACTGCAACACCGGGTCCATCGGCGTGGCCGTGGCGGGAATGCACGGCGCGCTGGAACGACCCTTCAGCGCAGGCGGCTTCCCGATCCGCGAGGTGCAGGTCGAGGCGCTGGTCCGTCTCGTGGCTGATCTGTGTCGCAAGTACGGCATCCCCGTCACGCCGCAGACGGTCCTGTCCCATGCAGAGGTCGAGCCAACGCTGGGCATCGCTCAGGCTGGCAAGTGGGACATCGCCTGGCTTCCCGGCATGAACGCGCCGGCCGATCCCGTCGCCATCGGCAACACGCTGCGCAACCGCATCTCCGCCCTTCTGAAAGGAGCCTGACATGACCGTTCTCACTGGCGCGACCCAAATCCCAACCGACGACTGGTCCTCCGACTACGGCCCCTTCACGCGCCCGGTCTGGCTTCAGGTGCGCAAGGGGTGGGTGGTGCTGAACTTCGACGCCACCGCGCCCACGGACATCACTGACGGCGTGCGGCTGTATCAGGCCGATCAGGTCGGGCCTGTGGAGATTCCCTTGCCGGATGGAGCTACCGACTTCGGCTTCCGCATCTCCGATCCCGGCAACAGCGGTGCAATCGTCTGGTACTCGCAATTCCCTGCGGCGTTTTGAGCAGGATCTAGAACAGCGGGATTTCCCGGCATTTCGCGCACGATCTACAATGAAAACATGGGCATAGGTCGTGATCCGGCCTATGCCCTTCTCTTTTCCAGCACGCCCAGCATTTCGTCCATGCTGTGATGGCGATAGACCCGGTGGATGGTGCGCAGGTCCGTTGAGGTGACGGCGGCGACATCCTCCAGCCGTGCCCCGCCGCGCAACATCAGCGTGATGGCGCTGTGCTTCAGGACGTGCGGCGTGACCCATTCAAAACCTATCTCCGTCATCCACTTCTGGAAATCGTCGGGCGTGGTGTAGGGCAGGATGCGCTCGCCGTCGCGCTTGTCCTTGCATGCGGCCTCCAGATCGCGCCGGATCGCCTCCGTCATGGGCGCATGGGGGCGGCGCTTCCTGCTGACCCTCTGGCCGGGGACGTTGAAGTTGATCGCGCCGGTGGCGAAGTCGATCATCGGGCCGACACGCAGGTCCATGATCGCACCGCGACGCGCACCATAGGTCAGGGCCAGCCGCGTGAAGAGGCGCACATTCCACGGGGCCAGGGGAAGGGTCGCGTTGATGCGGCGCTCCTGCTCTTCCGTCAGCCAGCGGTCGCGTGGCGTCTCGTCAGCCTCGGGCCTCCACAACCGATAGACCGGGCGGCCGGGGATCATGCCCTTCCGGCTTGCCCAATTCAGCGCGGCTTGCAGGGCGCCCACTTCCCGCCGCACGGTCTGGGGCGTCACGTCCTTCATGCGGCGCGCGGCGTAGGCCTCCATGTCCACCTCCTGCATCTTCACGGCAGGGATGTGGTTCAGTGCCTTCACGCGCTTCAACACGGCCTCGTCCATCTTCCGGTTGCCGCGTGGCTCTGAATACTGGTCGAGGTAGGTGGCGATGACATCGGAGACCGTCAGGCTCGCGTCCGTGCGCGTGTGGCGCGTCCGCTCAAGGAACCGGGCCAAGGCTTCCTCGGCCTTCTTGCGGTCACTGGTGCGCGTGCTGGTGTATCTGGTGCGGGCGGTGCCGTTCACCTGCTCGCTCCACCGGATGACGTAGAACCCGTGCGCGTTCGGCTTTTCGCAGAGGGTGGGGAACATCGGGGCACCTCATGTGTAGGGGGTGACGCGCCGGATGATGTCCAGCGCAAGCTCTGTCGGTATCTTTACATCCAGCGTCAGGCGCGACGTGTCCCTGTCGATGGCGGTCAGCACGACGCCCGATCCTGGCCGATCATGTGCCGGCGTCTCGGGGAACAATTCCGCGTAGGGCACGTGCAGCGCCGTGGCGATGCGTTCGCGCGTCTGCATGTCAGGCAGGGTGGTGCCGGAGATGTAGCGCCCGATGCTCTGGCGGTTGCGCGCGACCGGGTAGCCGTTCTTGTCGATGCTCTCGCCGAACACGAGGCGGGCGAGGTCGGAGTAGTTCATCTTGCGCTCTTGGAGGAGCGCGGCGAGGCGGTGCCCGAAGGCTTTCGCTTCGTGCTCGTCCCTGTTGGGGGCTGCCATGACATCGTGTCCAGTGGGTAAGGTGTTGCATCCTGCGACCCTAGCATTCCCGCACCGAAAGCGTCAACCTGACACGCTTCCTTGACGGATGTGGGGTTTCTGGCCATTCGTCTGGCTTCACACCGGGAGCACCAGAAGGGGGCGACACATGGCCGGAAGGTTGGAAACCGCATTGCTCGCGCGACACAAGCGACCGAGGACGAGGCGCGTCTATGCGCTGTGGGAGAACCTGGGCGACCTCTGCACGGAGTTGCGATTGACCCCCGCCCTTGTCCTGCGGTGCATGGAACGGGACATGCCCTTGCCGAAAGAGTTCGATGACCGGGTGGTGTCGCGCGCCAAGGCCATCGGGCAACCGCTGGAGGCGCATGAGATTCGCCGGATGCGCGTGCAGGCCACGATGGAGGAAGAGTTGAAGGCGCGGCGTGCGCAGATCGACCGCGTGATGGATGACTGTGGTGGGCCGGGAGACTTCGCCGCGGCTGTCGGCGAAAAGCGTTCGGCCACTCGCACATGGCGCGCGCGTGGCCGTTTCCCTGTGGCGAAGAAGTTCGAGATCATTGAGCACTGCCGCGCGTGCGGCGTCGGGATTGATCCGGTCCTGTTTGATCCGCTTTAGAGCCTTGCCAGCCTGTCGGCCGCCGCCCGGTGCATCGCCGCGACATCCGCCAGCGCCGTAGCGATTCTTCTGCCGGCCTGTTCGCGCATGGCGTCCTGCGTCATGGACATGGCGTCGAGGGCGTAGAGCACCGCCCAGGGCAACGAGGATGGCACCTTGCGCCATTTGTAGGGCGTGTTCGGGTGAATGTTCAGGTCCAGCGCCATTGCAACGTTCGCCGTGTGCGTGGTCCCGCCGTAGACCTTGGCTTGCAGGCGGTCAAACAGGTCAACCCGGTCCTGATCGGACATGGCTTCGAGGTGGTAGCGCGTCAGCATGGGTCACGCCTCCTTCGGCTGGAACATGGCGCAGAAATGCTCGGCCTTCGTCCGCAGCCCCGATGCGTAGCCGGAAGCGTCATAGGAAAACGCTGTCCGGTCTGCATACTCTGGCTTGAGCGTGTCGCGCCCTTCGTCGTCCCATCCTCGGGCGTCGTCCAGATGGTCGGTGCGCAGGCAGGTGCCGAGAAGAGTCGACACCTCGGACCAATCATCGGCCTTCGCGGCCTCCCAGAACCTGCATTCATCGCATCGCATGGCTTGTCGTCTCCGTGTTTCTGGCGCACAAGGCGTGCGTCCTATCGCTGGACAGGTCCGCCCCCTGTTTCGGCTGCCTTCGGGCAGTAGGGGGCGGGCCACTCAAGCGATACGGTCTCCCGCTCAATCTCCGCCCCGCTGGCAGGCCTCATGGCTCTTGTCCTGGGGGCAGAGGCGACAACGGCCGCAAGGCGCCCCTGCGGCCGTCTGTGGGGCTGTCAGCGGATCATGTGCAGCAGGCTGTTGGGCGTCGTGTCGCCGCGCTGATACTCACGCTCGCCCTTGGCTCTGGCGTTGTAGCTGACCATCTGCGAGCCATCGAATGCGCGCTCCCAGATTTCCAGCGGGATCACCTCGCCGCCGTTCTGCATGCGGTATGGCATCCCGAGCTTGAAACCCCAGCGTCGCGCAATCTGGTTCTGTTGTCCGATGTCCATCGTGGTGTCCTCTCAAAACAGGCTCATCTGCCCATGATCGCCCCACAATCCGCGCTCCGGCATGGTGAGGCTCTGTTCCTTCTTCGGGCGCATCGGTGCATCCGCCCGCATCTGCGCCACCGTGGCGTTTGTGACTCGCTCGCAACCGGGGATGACCAGTTGCGGCAGGCCTTCGGCTCCGGGTTCGGTGGTGGGGCCTTTGATCGGCTCCACCTGCCAGCCGCTGCCGAGAATGCGCTGCAACGTCGCTGCGGCTTCCTGATCGGTCATGCTCATGTCAGTGGTCCCAATGCGCGCGGCCGTACTTCCGGCCCATGATGGTGATGCGGTTGGCGCGGTCGATGGGGACGCGGCGGCTGATGTTCTGGCCGTTCTCGTCCAGCCCCGCCACGCTGCAATCGGTGTCGCCGAATCCGTGGATGTAGAACCGCCAGTTACGCTGGCCGTCCTCGCGCGATTGCATGTAGCCGTGGAAGTTGCGCACCTGCCAGTTGCCTACGGTCCATGTCGTGCCGTGCTGGCCCTTGTTGATCGTCTCCGGGAATAGGTCGGCCATCTGTCGCCCTCCTATCGCGTCGGGCAGTCGGGCAAAGCCCAGCCGCTGTAGCGTTCCGTGCAGCCCAGATAACGGACTGCTGCCATGTCCTCGATACGGGTGACGCGCCCAGGCGTGCAGAGACCGGCGCCGCGGTGCAGCCAGCACAGTTGCCCGCGTTCGTCGTCGTAGCTGTAACGGTTGCGCGCCCATGCTTCGACCTTGAGGTAACGCGCGATTGCCTCGTTGCGCGTCCATATCGTCATGCGTGATCCGGTGGCCATGTCATGCCACCTCGAACCGATAGCGGCGGCCGACTTTGCGCACGATGGCGCCTGGCACCGGCTCGTCATCGCTTGCCCAGCACACTTGCCAATGTCCGGGCGCGGTGGGGATAAGGTGCTTGCCGCACCCGCAGTAGAACGCCGTCACCGCGTCGTCTATCGCCTCCAGCGTCGGGGCGGTTGCCATTAGGGTTGCCGTCATGGTGTTTGTCCTATCACTTGGCCCGGTTTCGGTCGGGCAATTGTCGTGCCTCTGGCGCACGGGATGGGGCCGGAACGCGCCGGCCCTCACCGATGCGTCAGCCTGGAACGGCCGCAATCCCTTTGTTTGTGTGCACCGGCCGCTCGGTCAGCATCGCGGAAGGCAAGCCGGGCAATCCTGCATCCTCGTGCGCTCGCGCTAGTGCATAATCGAAAGCCGGACGCGCTCCATTGGGGTTGACGTAGTTCACCACGGCGTGCCCGCTCTCATGCGTCACAACGGCGGCGGTATACTCGGCATTCGACATCTTGAGGATTCGACGGCCGCGCGTCGGCATGGTCTCAACGCTCATGTGCCCGCGCTCGATGTACGCGCCCTCAAGCGGCTGATACGCATGAGTCCCCCGTTCGGCGGGGATTTCGGCGGTCAGCTTGATGCCGTGGCTGTCCAGCCATGCCAAAAGTGCCGCCTTGGTCCGAAAGGCCGTGTGAGGCGTGAAGCCGTAGCCGGTCACGGTGTACCAATAACCGCAAGTTTGCTCGTGCTGACGCTGGTCGAGGCAGCACAGGTGTAAATTGTCGTGCAAGCGGTCGTAGGTCATCGCTCATGCCTCGTTGCGCGCGGTCTTGACGTGCAGGCTCCAGCCGTCCGACCCTGCATCGGCCAGGCACGCGGCTGCCAGTGTCATGCGGCCTTCGCCATCGTCCAGCCACGCAACGAACGCCTCCGCGGCCTGCATGGCGATGCTGTCACGGTCGCCGATGCTGTCATACTCGAAGAACCGCCGCACGGGGCGGTTGTCATCTGTCGGCCAGCCCGCCCACGTCGCAGAGACGCGGCTGCCGCGCGTATTGGTGGGGCCGTGGTACTTGAGCTTGATGTGATGGGCATGGGTGAGTGTCATGATCCTAGTCCTATCGCTAAGGGCGGGTTTCGGGCCGCCCGGTGGGTAAAGGGTTGGCCCCGCGTTGCGGCGGGGCGGGGGGTCAGGCGGTCAGCAATTCCGCTGACACGTCCTGCAATTCGTCGTGCCCATCAAAGCGCCATTCAGCGACGGTGCGCTCATCTTCCATTGGCCACGGGTCTGATGGCGTGAACTCGTTCACGTACACGCGCGGCTCATTCCACAGATCGAGGGCGCGGTTCTTCGTCGCCCATGCCTTCGCAAGTCCAAGCGAGGGAAACTTGCGACCAAGCAGCGCGCATTCGGACGGGCACCAGTCCAACGGGTTGCGCTCAACCTCATCGGCCACGTCCAACGGCGGCTCGCCATGCCGAAGTCTCTTGCGGTTCGCGGCCTTGATTGCGCGTTCTGCCAAGGTTTGAAGAGTCTTCGTATCGACCCACTCGACCCAGTATTCGCGTCTAGCCTCGGCCATCACATTGCCCCCATCGCAGCGGGAAAGCGTTCCGTCACCACGACATGCGCGGGCGGGTTGCTGCCCCATGACGCGAGGCATTCGGCCTCATACGCGGCACGGTCGGCTGCGTCCTTGGCGCGCTCTGCGGCCCATCTGGCGGCGATGTGTTGTGCGTCGGTCATGTCGTCTCCGATGTTGTAAGGGTTGGCCCCGCGTTGCGGCGGGGCGGGGGTCAGGCGGTCAGAGCCTTGACTGTCGCGCGGGCTGAAGCTTGAAGGCCGGTCAGGTCGCGGTCTCCAGACATGCGAACGATGTCGGCGTAATACTTCGCGTCATCGAGGTAGTCGGCGAGGACAGGATCGGTCGGCGACACGCAGACGTGCGTCTTGCTCCAGGCAATCGCTTTTGGCATCGGCAGTTCACGGTCGCGGCGGTCATTCCAAAACCGGCGTGGCAGTCTCACAAGATCTTGGCTCACTGTCGTCTCTCCCTGTCGCGGTGTGGTGGTGGTCATGCTCTGGCGCATGGGATGCCTGCCCACGCAGGGCAGGACACCGATGCGTCAGCTTGCCAAGGCGTTGTCTGCGTCCTCCCAAGCCGTGCGGCGCCATTCCTCAGCATCAGGGCAGGCGCCCGAACGCAGGGGCGAAAGGATGCTCAGCAGTTGGCGAGTAGCGCCGCCCGTGTAGTATGGCCACATCTCTTCGCTCATGACCTTCAGGCAGACATTGCGGCGCCCGCGCCCGTTCAAGCCTTCGTGCTTCACGATGACTGCCACAATCGCGCGCTGCGCGTTCGGGGGCAGGTCGTAGGTGGACAGGATGAAGTCGCGCCACTGATCGTTGACCTTGGTCAGATCAACGGACAGAGCCACCGCTGCGCTGTCGTGGTTGGTCGTGAACATGCGGATCGCGGTCTTGTCGCCGCCGCCGCAAAGCTCGTCGTGCAGGATCGCGCCCGCGGTCTTGTCGGTCGGAAAGCAGATGGTGCCCATGATGTTGTCCTGTTCGCTGGAGTGACTCGGCGGTTTCCCTCACTGCGTTTCGGTGCAGGCGGTCGCCGATGCCTGACACATAAAGCCATTCGCTAAACCAGTCAACACCAGAAACAACAAAAAAAGCGAAAGAGGCGCAGAACGTGACGCAGGAAAGCCGGGATCGTATATATCCGGCGCAACGCACCAAAGGGAGCAAAGCGCATGGCCCGTCGCGTACTTGGCCTGTTTGTCTGTCATCGGCGCCCGCATGAGCCACCGATCATCCCGTGGCAGGAGTTCTTCCGGCTGGTCGAGGAGGCGTCAAAGGCGCAGACAAAGGCCCTGACGACAAACCATGCCGCGCGCTACCTCGTCGCGCCACCTGGGGCGGATCGATGCCAGTTTATCGGGCGCCGCGGCAACGAATGCCGCAACCGCGCCATGAGAGGTGCAACCCGGTGCAGGCTTCACGGCGGGCTGCGTCAGGTGCCGCACCACCCCGCCACCGTCGCAGCTTACCGCGCCGGCCGTGTCCATGAGGCCCACAGCGCCAAGGCTACCCACGGGTCGAAGAGCAGGCCCATCAAGGGGGAAGGGGCGCAGCCCCCCCTCGTCTCTGCCGCGGCGGCTAAACAGCAAGTCAGGGATACCCTCGAACCCCTCGGAATGTACCACTGCGGCCCACACGCCCGCGCCGGACGCCATGCCCTGCGATATGGCAACCCGTCCGACTGGCAGGCATGGCTCGCAGAAACCCACGCCCTAGCCCTACAGGAGCGCACCACATGACCACAGGACAAGGCAACAGAGGCAAGCCGCCCGGCCCAGCCACAACCCCGCGCAAAGCACGATCAACAGCCAAAGCCCGCGCCATCACGGACGATGACGTGCCAGAGATCAGCGAGGAAGAGTTTCAAGCCCGCATGGCCTACGCGATGCTTGTCCTGCAAGCCGAAGAGCAAGGCCTGCCCATCCCCAAGTCACCATTCGGAAAACCCGGAACCTATCGGAAAAAGGGAAACGTCCAAATAAATAAGGGCGAGGAAGGGAAAGGGGGCGGTTTTCTTAGCGAAACAGTAGGAAAGCCAGACCCAAAGCGCCTCGTCGGCCTCGAGTATCTTCAGTCCATCGTGCTGGACCAGACAGCCGATCCGACCTTGCGCGCCCAGGCTGCACAGAAACTGACCACTTTTGAGCGTCACGCCTTGGAAGTCATTGATGATAAACAACTTTATCGTCAGCCGCGAACCGCCATCCAGCAAGCTATCGCAGAGGTCCGCGCCAAGCTATCCGGCCAAGGCCTTGTATCGTAAGGGGTAGGGGTCAGCCTTGATATGGCTTAGGGGTTTTGGGGGATGATGAAGGCCCAGCCACCGACGCCAGATCAGACCCCACCCCAGCCCCCAGCGCGACCCGACCCCCAGGGGTATCGCCGCGCTCGCGTGGTTTTATGTATACCTCCCCCCCAGAAATTTTCTCCCCCTTTCGGCCCTTATATACGCTTATATAGGCCTTGGTGGCTTTGGGGCTGGCTCGGGGCTTGGGGTATATACGTCTGGGGCGTTCGGGCGGTGTTTGGCGGTGTCGGCTATATAGGGGCATATGATGGGCAAGGTTTCTGTGCTGGTGTCGTTTGACGAGGGTGTTCTGGACCGGGTTGATGCGGCGCGTGGGCAGGTTCCTCGGGTTGCGTGGATACGGGGGGTTGTGGAGCGTGCTCTGTCTCCGGGGGATGTGGTGGAAGGGGGTCGGCCGGATCGAGACCCCGTGGCGGCTGTTGCGCCTCCTGTGAAGCCACGGGTTCCTCTGCCGCGGCGGGCGGTGAGGGCGCCTGCGTCCGGGGAGATGTCGAAGGCGGAGGAGCAGGCGGTGTCGGATGAAATCCTGTCTGCGGTTCACCGGCAGCGGTATTCGATCAAGGGTCTGTCTGTGCTTCTCGGGGTGGACGAGGCGGTGGTGGAGAAGCTGGTGCGCGCGATGGAGACGGCCGGGCTGGTGAAGCGGACGGACGGTCTTGTTGGGCGCGGGGTGCGGTGAGGCGCGGTAAGGGATTCGAACCCTTGGATGCCGGAAGAGCCTAGAAGTTCCAGCCCCACGCCGTCGCGTTGCCTTCGACCACTCAGCCAACCGCGCCTCGGGGGGTGCATCTGTCGTCCGGGTCATTGGCTCGACACGTTGCGCCGTGCCTATCCGGTAGAGTGATGCACCGCCAAAAATGCGGGAACGAGAGCCGCCGCGTACCCTTTCGGGCAGAGGCGACGGCCATGTCCCGGCCGCTATAGCATATCACCTGACCCTGTGGAACTCGATCTGTGCCCTGACGGCTGTCCAGTTGCGCTCTCTGGCGAAGGCGTCGAGGGCGGCCCATTTGCCTTTGGTGGCGAGGAGGGCTGCGGTGTCCTCTGCGGAGAGGCGGTCGGATTTCGGTGGAGGCGCCGGCCGGATCACGGGGGGTTTCTCGGGCCGGACGATGTGGCGGTGTCTCTGCGGGGGGAGGCCGATTTCTGCCCTTCGCTGCTGGACGGCCTGTTTCGAGACGCCGAGGGTCTTTGCGATCTGCACGTCATCGAGGCCATCTTCCCAGAGGCGGCGCAGGATTTCCGTGTTGATGCGGTTGATCATTGCCACGGGCCTACGACCGTCACGCCCTGATCTGCGACGCGCCTGACCTCGATGAACGATCCCTGCCTCACGGTGGCGGCCGCGGCGTCCGTCAGCGCGATCTGCGGCTGAAACGTGCCTGGCGCCGTGACTTCGACGATGCCCTGAATCCACGCAAAAAGTTCGGTGTCCGTGCCGCCAAGGACGACGTTGACGCCGCCCGTCCCGGTGTCCCAGAAGAATTGACCAGAGATGGCGCCGACCGCGCCGAGGCCCGTGGTGTCAGCACCAAAGGCACAGCCGCGCGATCCGCCAAAGGTCATGGTGCCGTCGACGATGAAGGAGGCGTTGCCGCTCACGGCGCTCATGTCGCTGACGTGCAGCCATATCGAGTAGCGGTACTTGCCTTCCGTCAGGTAGAGCGAGCCGCTGTCGTTGCCGTTGTCGAAGATGCGCTGCGCCGCCGTCGAGTTGTCGAGCGTCCGGTCCTCTTCCTGATAGAAGAAATGGCTGCGCTGAAGAAGCTCGTCGAGGAGCTTGTCAGCCCATGCCCGCCATGACTGCCCGCGCCATCTCTGAAACATGCCCGGCCTCCATGTGCGAGCATTGCGCACCAAACACACCATCGGTCAAGGGTGTCTAGCCTTGGTCGACAGGGGGTTTCCTGCTATCCATCCGGTGTCTTTGGTGCCCGAAAAGGAGCAGCCCCCATGTCCCCCACCGCTCAGATCGTCCGCGTCATCCTGCGCTACCTCGCCGGCATTCTCGTCTCCGCAGGCCTGCTCGGCGCCGGAACAGGTGACGCCTTGGCCAATGATCCCCTCGTCGCTGAAGCCGCCACCCATGCGGTGAATTGGGCGCTCACCGCCATCGGAACGGCCATCGGCGGCGTCACCGAGGTCTGGTTCGGCCGCGACATGAAGAAGGGCAGCAACTGATGGCGCGCACTCTCCAGGGCGGCGGCAAGGGCAACATCTGGGCCGCGATCAACACGGGCGGGATCGGCTACGCGGAAGTGGCCGACATGCTGAACGACCCCACTCACCTCCCCAAGGGCGTTGGCCAGGTTTGGGAGGCGGGCGGCTTTCGCTACGAGGAGGCGGAATCGAACGCCACCGACCACCACGTCACCACGGCGGGCGGGGTCAAGCTGTATGTGTTGCCGGGGGCGGATGGGGCGGTCAACGTTCTGGCATTCGGCGCAAAGGGTGACGGTGTAACGGATGACACGTCGTATTTTGACACCGCTCAACTATACTTCAAGCACATCAAAGTCCCGGTCGGCGATTTCGTTGTTGATGACCTGAGAATCCGAAACAACGTCAACCTGATCGGCTCAGGGTATCAAAACACGCGGTTTCTACAAGGTGCAGCCGGAAACCCTGCAATCAACTGCACGTCTGACGTGACAGTTGGGCAGCTTCTGTCCCTCCGGCTGGAGAATTTTGGCGTTGTGGGGCACGCATCCGCAACAGTAGCCGCTGTGAAGTTTGAAGCCCTTTCGCCTTACGCCATCTATAGATCGAACTTCGATTTCATCGTGGGGAGCACTTATCAGGCCATCCACATGGAAGCATCAAACGCGAACAACGTGTTTTATTGCAGTTTTAAGGTCGATGTCGTCGGCACAGACACGACGGCTGTCGTCCTCAATGGCGGTTGCTACAACACATATGACTTCTTTATTGTGTCGTGCGGCAACGGCAGGGCGATTGAGCATAACGGCTTCAACAACACCTTTGTTCGCCTCGTCACTGACGCGCAAATCTATTGCGACGGCCAGAACATCGTGTTCATCGGGCCTACCGTAGAGGAAATGCCGACTGAGCCTGCGGTAAGGACGGCAATTATTCTGGAAGGTTTCAATCAGACATTGATTACGCCGACCGTTATCCTTGGCGCTGCCAGTTCTGCCAGAATAGATTATTGCATGAAGACATTTTCAGACAGCCTTGTCATCAACCCGCGATTCATCGTTGACGGCGTGCCTGATCCGTTCGAACCGCTGGCCGGTGGGACATCGTTTACCCTCCAAGGCCCAGGGCAAAACCAGTGCGATAACAAGATGGAAGTCCAGTTTACGGGCGCAACTTCTGACCGAGACTTGGCGCGCGTGACAAAGATCGGTGACGTTTCAGACTTCATCGCGGGGTCGGATGGGCCTGTCGGAAAAACAACTCAATACGCAACTCCGGCGTCGGGCGCGTCGATAAATTATTCGATATTGAACGCAACCGACGCGATGATCTTTGAACCAGCCGGAACGGTCACGCTCATCAACGTTACAATCGGTTATTCCGGGGTCACGTTCAGAGACGGTAAGGTTCTTACCGTCTACACAAGCGAGGCCATATCATCCCTGACATGGGCCGCTGGAACGTCTGACGTTTCGCTGTTCCCGGCGTCGATGGCGTCAGGTGACGCAATACGGCTTGTCTATAACGCTGCTCAGAACAAGTGGTATCCTTTCTGATCTTGGAGAAAACATAAGATGAATATTGGGATCGGGATCAGGATTGGCGGGCAAGCAAGAGTTGCGCCGAACCTTGTGGTTAATGGCGACTTCAACGTCGATGTTTCGTCGTGGACAGCAGGCGGCGGGGCTAGCATTGCCAGAAGCACCGCGATTTTTACTGATGGCGGGATGCTGGTGACGGCAAACGGCGGGAACAACTCGTTTGCAACGCAGACCGTTTCGGGGCTAACCGTGGGCAGAGAATATACCGTAAGTTGCAGGGCCTATACGCCAAGTTCCAACTCGGCGGCAAATAACCGGGCAACGATAGGGATAGAGCCATTCGGGTTCACTCTTGCCGGGACCGACGCCCAACCAGACAGGGACCAAATCCAAACGATTTCAATCACATTCACGGCAACGGGTGCGACACAGGACATTTACTGTTCTGTCGTCGCAAGCGATTTCTCCGCCTGGGGGACCGCCGGAAACGTTGCGCACTTCGATAACGTCAGCCTGCGCTGACCTGCTTGCGCACCCCCGGCGCGGGGTCAGGGGGCGGGATTGAGGGCCGCGCGCTCCAGCGCCTCGACCCGTTCCCGCGCCCGCGCTAGGTCAGCCTCCAGCGCGGCGATGCGAACGGCGGCAATGTCGGCGCGGAGGTATTCGCGTTCGCGCCTGTCAGGCTTGTCAACCCATCCGCCGCGCAACTCTTCATTCTGCATACTTGGCATGAAATCCCAAGCCCATATCCGTTCCGGCGCGTCAGTCATGGCGGCTTTCTCCCGTTCCGAGGTTCCTGATTGAATCACGGTATGTCCGCGCTGTTTTCCAAAACGGCAGACTGCGGATTTTCTTGTGTTTGCAATAGGTTGCGCCACTTTGCGGATACGGATTTGCAATCCGCTGCGTAACCTCTCCGCCAACCCGCCAACGCCTTGTCCTGTATGACAAAGCCGCAATGGCTGCAAGTGGCGTCTTGGTCATTCCGAAAGGCATTCCGAGAATCACGTTCTGTCCTTGTTCTGTTCTTGTGCGTCCAGCCAATCGACCATGTGCTGCGCCTCTCGATCCCAACTCAGATTTTTGGACGCCTCGGCGCGGGCTTCATCATAGGTCATGCAGTTCGTGAGGTAGCATCTGCCAAAAGCCGACAACTGATCTTGCGGTTCATTGTCGATGTAACCAAACTCTGCCTCGAAGGCATCGCAGCCTGTGCAGGAGCCATAGCTGCCTGATACATAATAGCTGTCGCCGCTTGGGAAGCGGACCCGCGCAAGCCAATCGCCTTGGTATGAACCGAACTCTTCATACTCCAAGACATCGACGCCCGCGCACTCAAGGGCCTTACGGTAACCGTAAAGGTCAGGTCTAGGCAGGCGTGATAGCCCTTCTACCAAGTGGCTCTTGTCGCGGTTCGCGATTTCTTCTTTCGTCGTCATTCTAGACCCTCCTGAGCCATCCTTTATTGTGATTCCAGTGCTACTTGCGCTTCGCATTGGCCTGCCTTGCGCGCATGATCTGGCGGGCAGGGCCAGCGTATTTCGCCACCATCGACTTGGACATGTGGCCGCTGTAGGCCGCTATCTCGTCATCGGTGCATCCGGCCCATGCAAGTTCCTGAATCCCGCGATAACGCAGGCCGTGCAGATCGAACGCCTCCAGCCCGAGGCGCTTCCTCTCCGCCAGCACAATCTCAGACATGCGCCTATACGTCATAGGAAGCCCCCTGACGCTCGTCAGGATCGGGCGGGTCGGTAGGGGCGTGAACCCCTCTCTTGCGCGCTCCAAGGCGGCTTTAAGGCGCTCTGTGCAGGGCAGGACCAGAAACACGCCAGTCTTGCCTTGCGCAAGCCGCAGGTTCTCCCCGTCATAATCCCCCCATGTGAACTTCGTCAGGTCATCCGGGCGCTGGACGCTGTTGATGCCCAACTCCACGACCAGCAAGGCCATAGGGTGCATTTCGGCGCGGGCCTTCTCCACGGCCCAATCGGGCCAAGGCGCATGGGGTTTTTCTCGATCCTTCGGCGTCTTGAGCATTTCGATACCCTGCGCCGGGTTGTCATCACGCCAGCCAATGCGTTTGGCGTGAGTGAACAGCAGCGAAAACAGCGTGACTATGTAGTTGCCGAACCTGACCCCGCGCGGCGTTTCTGTCTGGGCGCGCACGATGTCCATCGTTCGGAACTTCGTCACCGGCACCTTACCGACATGCCGGTCGAGATAGTCCAGCACCTTCTCATAATCGGCGCGCGTGCGGGGCTTCTTGTCAAGGAACTGCGGCGACTGGCGGTAACGCTTGATCAGGGCAGACAGCGTGCGCGGGCTAGGTTTGTCCACGCCCCTGCCGTCCAACAGCTTGGCATATTCCCGGTGAAACTCTGGCGTGTCGGGGGCGGGCATCCGATGCGATAGCCCGCCACGCTCAAAGTAGGGGTAACGGTTCTTGCTGCCGCGCCAATAGACGTATTTGGGAAGGCTGCGCTTCATCGGCCCCACGTTACGTTATCCAGGGTAGGCTCGGACGCTACCTCTTTGCCGCCCCCCTCGTCCACCGCGACGGTGATTGGCGGCTGACCTTCGCGCCATATGCGCACGGTCCAGCCGTCTTGCGCGGCCTTGGCGGCGGCACTCAACAGGCGCGGCGGGGGTGACGCGGGGCGGGGCATCAGGGGGCCTTGCCGAACATCAAGAGCCACGGGCCGACAACCAGCCCCAGCCGATAGCCGTAGTAGCTGGCGCCCTCGACGTTCGGCCAATACCAGCGCGCAAGACGGACAATCTGCATCACTTGCCCCCCTCCGCCATCTTGGCGCGCAGGGCGGCGAGGGCGACGTTGTATGCGGCAACTTCGCGCGTCCACTGGCGGATTTGGCTTTCACTGGAAAGTCGTTGCCGAACGCGGCGAGTGACCTCGGTCGGCGTCTTTTCTGAAAGAAGCTGGTAGGGTATCAGTGCGGCAACAACAGCCTTCTCCGCTTCAATGGCGATTTCGAGGCCGACCCTGAGACTATCCAGTTCCTCCACCGCCTCAATCAGCGCCCGCAGGTCATCTGTCATTCTCGAAACCCCACTCCGCAGGCGCTGCACTGACAGGCCATGTGATTGTTGTAGCCCAAGGCGATAGAAACGCTGACGGTGTTCTCCCCGCCGCAGCATGGGCATGACGCCTTGCCGGTGGCCTTATCCGCCGCGATCAGCTTCGCCTTCCACTTCGCCGCCTCCCGCATCATCGCCACGGCCCGGCCCATTGCCTTGCTCATCGCAGCCCGGTCGGCCTCGATCTCCTCCGGCGTTTTCGCGTCATAGTCCGGGCAGTCAGCCACTCGTTTCGGGCCAGGGCGACACGGCGTCTTGAAGGCTATTCCGATGTTCGTCCCGCCGTTGGCCGCAATGACGATCTTGCGGATCGGGTGGCCTTTTCCGCAAGCCGATCTCCCGTCTCCTTCGCCACAAATAAACTCCCGCCCGTTGAAGTGACGGCACGTTTGCCCGAGGGCATCCGTCTGCGCCCGCAGGTCACTCATGGCTTGCCTCCGGGGCGGGCGGGAGAGGAAGGAAGTGTTTGATGTCCTCATGTTTGCAATATCCGAAGCCAAAAACCCACCAGTGAGGGTCGTCCGATCCGCCGTGCCACTCGGCGCGATACCAGTCGCCCGCGCGCTGGTCATGTTCGGCCCACACCCAACACCGATACCCCTCCGGCCTGTCCTCTGGCGGCGTCCACGGGGGCGGGGCGGGCGGGGTGAGGGCGCGGGCTTGGGCTGACACAATCCTCAATGCACAAGCGATTGCCCCGTCGCCGCCCTGCGCATAACCGTCCGCGATAGTTTCCAGCGTGGCGACCACCGCATCCCGCCCCGCTTCCCATCCGCGCGTGAAGTTTACCCCCTGCGCGGGGGGCATGGCGATGGCGGCGTCACCGTTGTTACGGACGCACTCAAATCCAACGCCATACAATTCGCCGTAATGATACAGGACGTAATCCAGCGCCGACATCGCGTCTTTCAGCGCCGCCTCTAGCGCCTGTTCCCTTGTCACATCGCCCATATCGCTATCCCCCACATTGCCAGCCCCACGGGCCAGAGCCACAAAAACCAACCTTCACGCATCGTCGCCTCCGAGGGCGTCCCACGCGGCTTGAACCGCCCGCGTTTGTTGTTCGTATGGCCGCTTTTCGATCCGATCATCGCCAACGCGATGCCAGCGCTCATATTCACGGGCCATGAGCCATAACGCCTTTTTCAGCTGCGCATTCTCCGCCTCCGCCTTGGCCAGCGCCTCGCCACGCGATAGGGCGAGGGCGGCAAGGTCAGGGGCGGCGGCTATGAGGCGGGCGTTGGCTTCCCACGGGTCTCTGCCATCAGCCCGACACGCAGAAAGGTACACGTTTGATTGGTAACGGCTGTCTCTGGCATGGCAAATGAGCAAGTGGAAATCATCCTGATATGGCAATGCTGTGCGAACAGCCCCCCAATCATCTGATTTCATCGGTCGATAAGCCCAAGGTCCGGGGATTGCTGCGTCCAGCATCGCGCGGATTTCGTCGTCACTCGGCTGCATGTCTGCATCGGTCATTGGATCGTCACTCCAGGCAGGACGATGACGCCGCGCATGACGAGCATCGTCTGAGTTTCCATCAGGCCGGCGAGTATCCTCTGCTCGACTTGGGCGCCGTGATGGTCGGCAAGGTACTTCCAGCGGCTGTCGCGCATGTCGACCAGATCGTGACAGTGCAGGCATCCGGCCGCCACAAACAGGTCCGACACCTTGGTCCCCAAGCCCTTGCCCATGCGGCCGACGTGGCAGGGCACGACGGTCTCGGGTGAAGCGCAGCGGTGGCCGGGGATGAACGACGCCACGCGCAACGTGCAGGGCATCCCACGCACGGCTTGCAGCAACTCGGGCGAACGGAACTTGGGCAGGAGGGCGGGGGAATAGGTCATCTCTTCCACCACCTCCTCGGCATGGTTCCGTTCAGATGCGGCGACACGTCCGTCTCTCCCGTTTCCTTGTCGATGCGGTTGAACAGGCCAATGATGGCGCTCTTGGATCGACGCAGCCTCTGGCCGATCTGCGCCCGCGTGAGGTCGGTGTTGTCGCGCAGATCGAGCGCGGTCAGCATCTCCTCGTCGGTCCAGCCGTCATTGCGCCGGACCATCACTCGGGCCTCGATCCAAGGCCGCACCAGCCGCGATCCTTCTCGTCGCGGATGATGTAGCCGTCCGGGTTGGCTGCGATCTTCGCCACGGCCTTCTTGCGCAGCGTCTCGTCGGCGGGCTGCTTCTCGTCAGGCTTCACCTCGCCCTTCATCAGCGTCACCTCGCGCGTGATGGCGCTCAGGACGCGGGGATCGTCAGCCAGGATCGGCGCGTACCGCCAGAGGATGCAGTCCGGCCCCACGCACTTCGCCGGGGGCTTCTCCTCGCCGCGGACGCGGGCAATCGGGCAATGGCAGGCGCGGGCCTGTGCAACGGTGCGGAGGGTCATTGGTCGTCACCCCCAGGCAGCAGGTCGTAAGCTATCATGGCTGCGGCCACTGAAAGACCTGCGCCCAGCACGACTGACAAGACAACCATCACGACATTGGCCGGCTCAGTCGTTGCCCCGACATCCCAAAACGCCAACATGACCTTGAATGCGACTGCGGGCGCAAAGAACGCCGCCACTGCGGCTGTCGCCACCTTCCACCCTTTCGCGCTCATGCCGACGCCTCCTTTGCCCCATGCCAGCCAGCCAGCCAGTCGGCGGCCTTGGCCTCGTCGCCCTCATACGGGCAGTCAGTCGACGGTCGGCCCGACTGGAACGCCAGCACGCCCTCGTCCCACGCCTCGCTGCCGGGCGATCCGCCGTCCCACGCCACGCCTTCCGTCCAGTGCGGCGGCGTCTGGTCGATGGGGTCTGGCAGGACTTCGATGTCGTTGACCTGCCGTGCCGCCTTGGCCTTCGCCGCAAAGCCCCCCTCGCGCGGGGTCACGTCGCGCATCTTCGGGGCGTCATCCATCTCCTCTGCCACCTGCAAGCCCATCAGCGCGTCCGCTGCGCCGTCCCGGCACGCCCAGGCCCGCGCCCGCATCGACAGCATGCGCGACTTGTATTGCTGCCACGGCCCCTGCTTGCCCCAGAGACCGGCCGCCTTGGCGTCCTGCGCGGAGAACGTCCGCACAATGGTCTTGCCCGTGTCGCCGCGCGTCAGCGTCGCCGTGGCCACCATGCTGTCGCCCTCGCCCGTGATTTCCACGTCGAGGTGATGGCCCGCGCGCTGCATCAGCGCCGGCAGGGCGTCGCCCCAGAGGCTCGCGCGCCCGTTGATGACCGCGATGTTGGATAGCGCCTGCATCGGCATCAGGCCGATTTCCGCGCCGCGCATGACGGCCGCCATAATCATCTCAGGCTTCTCCTGAAAATGCTTGGGCACCATGTCGCCCGACACCGACAGCGCCTTGGCGAGACGGAACGCCTCATCAAGGTTCTGCGGCACCAGCGCGGCAAGCGCCCCCCCGGCTGCGATCTGTGCCTTCTGCGGCACGGGCGTCTGGTCGTTCATGGCGCAACTCCTGCGGTCTGCATCTGTTGAAGCAGCATCTCGCGCTGCCATTCGGGCCGCTGATAGGCGGCGGTGTCCTCTCCGGGGCCGGGCCAATGGCCAGACGCCAGACATTCGGCAAAGCGGTTTAGAGCGCGCCGGTTGCGGAACTGCGCAAGGCGCAAATCCTCCTCGACAATCTCGCGCAGGATGACGTGGTGCGGCGGCTGATCCCACTGCGCCACAATGCCGACGCTGGACGGCCACTCGCCCGTCAGGCGCTCGAACGCCTCGGCTGCGAGGGCCATCTGCATGTCATAGCCGTGCTCGGTGATCCGGTTGTCGACGACGCGGTGCGAGAACGGGCGGCCCTGGGTGTTGATCTTCTTGTAATCCGACAGGGCGCCATCGAAGGACACCGTGTCGGGCCGGGACAACACCCAGAGGCCAGTCTGCTCGTCTTGCCATGCCATCGTGATTTCAGGCTCGCCGCTCATGACCGCGGCGGCCGCTGGATCGGCGGCGAGAACCTTGCCCATGTCGGTGATCGTGGCGAAGTCCTCGGCGGTGATCGGGTCACGCGGGTCCTGCTCGACCATTCGCCAGAACTCGACGCTGATCCGCCCCGCATCGCTTGCTCGTCCGGCGTTGTATGCCGCGATCTGCGCGTCCGTGGGGCGGCGCGGCTTGTCGTCAGGCAGCAAAAGGAATGCCGCCTGCACCGCCTCGACGCCGCCCTCGACATAGGCCGCCATCGCCCGTCCTAGGCGCAGCGCAGGGCGATCCTGCGACGGCCAGCGGTCCGGGTTCAGCAAGTGGAAGGCCCACACATCTGCCGGCGTCATCAACTCCATCTTGCGCAGGACGCCGCTCGTTACGCTGGGGCCGTCGCAAGGCTGGCCGTGATGGCGGTCCATGCTGATCTGCCAGAAACCCGGCTCGGTGATCTTCTCGTCAGGGCCAAGGGTGCGGATCATGACTGGTCGCTCCGTTTCATCGAGTTTGAGTGAACCAGATGGCCGGCGTCGTTGCCGAATGCCTCGCGCGCAGCCCGCTCCACGTCGCGCAGAAACATCTTCACGCGGACTTGCATGGCGAGAGCGCCGTGGTCGATGTCGTCGATAATCATTTCGTGCGTCGCCCAAGAATGCAGGCAGGCGAAGCACTTGTAGCGGCGGCGGCGCCACACTTCCGGCGCCGTTGTCGGGCGGCTGTCGGTCATGCCGGCTTCGTGCTGGCCGCACTTCGGGCAAGTGTGCGCGATGGTCCGGCTGCCAACCTTGCGCGTTGGCTTGCCCATCATCCCACCCCTCCGACCAGCCCCTCGCGCACCAGCGCGGCGTAGGCGCCCTCGGCCCAATCGAGCGTCGTGGTATCGTGGTCGATCCGGTCGTCGATCCCGTGCCGGATCACCGTCACCACATGGTCGCGGTCGGACAGATCGGCAAACCGCTGGAGCATCGCGCCAACGGCCCGGTCGAGATGAACCCGCGCCGCAGCTTCAAGGTCGCCGCGCTTGGCGTAGGCGTCGGCCAGATAAGCCGGGTCGGACAGGCGCCGGGTGTCCAGCGTCTTGTGAAGGGCTACGGGGTGCATTCCACGTCTCCGATGTGAGGGGGTGTAGGGTGCGGCCCGAGACCAGCCGACAGAGAGGAACGTCTTGTCTCGGGCCGCGACTGACGCGCGGGACGAGGTGCGCGTCAGATGCTGACAAGCCGCGTGACGGCCCAGACGAGGGCCATGCCGCCGACAACGGCGGCGATCCACACGGCGGCAACCAGAAACCGATCCACGGTCGGCATCGTCGCCCAATCAAACGCCATGCCGTCGTCGACGGGCTGAATGTCGGGAACCTCGCGCCGCACCAGATCGGGCCGGATGAACTGCTCGTTGCGCGCGACCAGCGTGTTGGCCAGCGTCTCGGCTTTCCGCGCTTCTTCGGCGGCAAACTCGAACGCCAGATCATCCTCGGCCCGGCAGTAGTTTTCGACGCGCGTCTCGGCGGCAACCATGATGTCGATCCAGCCGTCATGCGTCTTGCGCAGGTGGTCAATCATCGGCCCGGCAATCGGCCCGAACCTGAGCGCCGTGTCGTCGGTGCGGAGCGGTGCGTTCATCTGCGTGTCCCTGCTGATTTGGTGTGGTGCAGGAACTATCGTTTTTCAAAAGTCATGCGTCAAGGGGAAAAGTATCGGTTTTCGATATTCATTGCTGGCCAGTACAAAAGGCCGTGCGACACATCAGCACCAGCGCCCAAGCATGTAGCATTCGTCGTCAGAGAACGGCCAAGGGGACAGAAGCGCGGGTATCGCTATGTACCAGAGGAACAGCCCGAGCAGCACAAAGCATACAAAAAAGTAAATAAAGCCAAGAACATAAAGGCACGGCTGGCAGTGCTGATCGAGCCATTTAAGGAGCCTGCTTTCGAGCGACTCCTTGGGCGGCATCAGACCCTCACTCCCATCCAGACCACCTTCCCAAGGCATTCGATTTCGGACAGCGGTCGCTCTATCGGTCGATACCTCTCGTTGTCGGAGTAGACCGTGACGTGCCCGCGCCGGGTGCCGCGCCCGATTCGCTTCACCAGGAGAGAGGCGCCGTCGTCGCGGATCACGAAAACTCCGTCGAATGACAGGTCCGTCTTGGTTGTGTCGACCATGACCAGATCGTCTTCAGCTATGGTTGGCACCATGCTGTCGCCCTTAGTGCGGATGATGGCGAGGTGGCGGGGCGCAGTCGACGTGATTTCCCGAAGGTAGCCGGGTGGAAACGACATGTGTTCCTCAATGAGGTCATAGGCTTCAAGCGAGGCCCCGTCGCCCGCGCTGGCTGTCGCGCTGTAGATGGGCACGGCAATCTCGCCGGTCTTGCTGGGAAGGGGCGCCCTGTCGCCGGACCCCGGTGCGACGCCTTCTTCAGGCGCGTCAAAGTCGAAAAACACCTTGCGGATCGCGTCGACCTCAGAGGCAGACAGCCGTCGCCGCCCCTTCTTGACGTTCGTAAACATCTGCTCGGTCATCCCGAGCCGCTTCGCAAGGTCGCGCTGGGTCATTCCGCGCGCACGCAGTTCTTCTGTGATCCAATCCATGTCCATACCAAAGAGTATCTATCAATAAACGAAACATGGCTATTCCGCTTCCCGATAGGAAGGGGTTGACGGTGAAATATCGATAACCGATAGTGCGCCGCATGAACGAGAACATCTCCCCCATCGCCAGCCGGGTCATCGCCAAATGCGGCGGCGTCTCCCGCACGGCCCGGCTCTGCGGGCGAGCGCCCGTATCCGTCCATAAATGGCGTCACACCCGCGAGAAGGGTGGGACCGGAGGCCTTGTCCCGACAGAAGCTGCGCAGGCCCTCATGGCGGCAGCACAGCGAGGCGAGGTTGATCTGACATCAGATGACTTCTTCGACCTGAACGAGGCCGCCGAATGAAAGACATGGCCATCCAAACCGATAAGCGTCGCTGGGTCTATTGCCTGTCAGAGGGTGATGGTCAGCCGGTGAAGCTGGGGATCACCCAGTCTATGACTTCGAGGCATTGGGCAATCCAGAGCCTGACGTGGCGGCCCATCTTCATTGTGTGGGCGGTTTACGGCACCTCAACACACGAGACGGCCATCAAGGATCACCTCGGCAGCCGGTTGATCCGGGGCGAGTGGTTCTCTGACCCGGACAACGCGGTGAAGCTCGCTGCCGATGGATGGGGCGGGCTGATCGGCGTCGAGGTTGACCCGTTCAAGCGGGACTTCTGGCGGGCGGCCCAGCGAAACTCAAAGCGACACCGAGATTTCCCGCACTTCTTTCGGACCGACGACATGCGGTGCCGGACCTTCCCCGTGTCGCGGTGCGAAGCGATCGAGGAAGTCGCGGCAGACATCGGCGTGACGCTCTCGGCGGGCCAATTCCACGACGACGGCCCAACCGCCATCGAGACGATCCTGTCTCGGCTGACCGGGCACCATTCATGATTTCCCGCGCGCCGCATCCCGCCTCGCTGCGCGCGTGACCTCGGCCCCGGTGTCATGCCGGGGCCGTTTTTGTTGCTGAGCGGGGGTAGTCCAGCGGCCAATCCCAAGGCCGCACCAAATCCGTCCTGATGCGGCTCCGCTCGGTGGAGGCACTTCATGAACCCGCCAAGGACGGAACGGGGGCAAGCCGGGGCCAGACACCGGCACTCACAACCGAAAGGAAGCCAGATGGCGAAGAGTGAAGGCAGAGAGGTCCGAGAGGCATTCGACGGCCCTGCAATCGAGCATGACGAGTTGATCGCGTTCATCCTTGAGCGGAACGCGGACGACACGCGGGCGGCGTCGGTGTCGGGCGTCAGCCGTCAGAAGATCGGCGACTTCATCGAGAGCACGGGCATGAACAGCCAGGCGCTGTCGTGGTGCCGCACGATCCTGAAGAAGTTGCCGAAGGACGACGGGCGCAACAAGGCGATGGACATCATCCGGTCGCTAAAGAAGGCGCTGCCGATGATTGAGGCGCATGTCGCCGGTGCCAACACGCCTGACATGTTCGACGAGGACGAGGAGGCCGCTGACGAGGACGACATCGCCTCACAGGTCACGGCGGCGTTCGGTGAGGGCGAAGCGGTCGATCCGTTCGAGGCCGACTTTGCCGAAGAGCAGGCAGCTTTCGAGGCCGATCTGGCGAAGGGGACGGTCGTGCCGTTCACCGGGGCAGAGGTGGCATGACCCTGGTAGCCGGTCTCGACGTGGCGACACGCACAGGCGTCTGCCTCATGAGGCCGGGGCAGAAGCCGCGCGCGTGGTCCGTCGACCTCGGCGCCGGGAAATCGGAGGACGAGCGGTTTTCGTCCGTCCTCCGTCTCACGCACAACCTGATCGAGCAGTTCCACCCCGACCTGATCGCCATCGAGGCGGCCGTAGGCGGCCCCAAGGCCAGCGCCTACCTGATCGGCCTCGTCGCCTGCATCCGTGGATGCGCCGCCAACCGCGGCGTTCCGGTGCAGTCCTATCCCATCAACTCCATCCGCCGTCACTTCCTCGGCAAGGCGCTCGCCGTGCGGGATTTCCCCGGCTTGAAGCAGGCCGCCGCGAAGAAGGCCATCAAGCAGGCCGTCATGGATCGCTGCCGCCTGCTGGGCTGGGACGTGCCGGATGCGGACGCCGCCGACAGCGCGGCCCTCGCCGATTTCGCCTGCGCCTGTCTGGGCGCGCAAACCATCCCCGCAGGAGGACTATTCCGTTGAGCACAAAGAGGAAAATCGACCCTGACGAGTTGCGGCGGTTCTGGGCGGGGGACATCCCCGTCTGGCGGATGGCGGCGCATTTCAAATGCAGCGAGTCGGCCGTTCACAACACCGCACGGAGCCTTGGCCTGCCGCATCGCAAGGTGGCGCGCAAGAACGCACAGCAGCCCATCGACGAGGCCGACTTCAAGCGCATGTGGGCCAATGGCGTCCCCGTCGCCGAAATGGCCGAAGAGTTCGGCGTGTCGCGCGGACACATCTCGTCGACGGCCGGACTGCTGGGCCTGCCGCCGCGCCTGTCCCGTTCGATGATGCTGTCACGGGATCAGGTCCAGCGCGCGATAGACAGCGGCACGCCCGTCGCACAGTTGGCGCGCGACCTGGGATGCCATGAGAACACGCTGCGCAATGCGATGGCGCGGATGAAGGTCGAGCCGCCAGAGGTCAAGCGCCAGCGCGAGGAGGCCGCACGCAGGGCCGCTGAGACGCCCAAGCCGCAGGGGCCGGACCTCTCCACCATCACGGGCCGCCTGCTGGCCACCAAGGGCCGCTGGGAGGCGCTGGAGGTCATCCGCAAGGAGCGCGGCTGGACGCCCGTGCAGGTGCAGCAGCAGTTCCACCGGGCGAGGAGCGGGACGTGAGCAAGCACATTGTCTCGCTCGTCTACCGCAAGACGGTTGGGTCGATGGCGCGGAAAGCCATCCTCAACTATTGCGCAGACCGGGCCAACGACGACGGTAGCGGCATCTGGGCGTCCAAGACGCGGATCGCTCTGGAGGTCGAGTGCAGCAAGCGGACGGTGATCGACACGATCAAGGGCCTCTGTGCCGATGGGCTGATGCGCGAGGCCGGAAAGCGCAAGGTCGGACACGGCTATGTGGTGGTCTACGCCATCAACGTCAGGGCGGTTTCAGCCCTCCCGAATGCGGTCCCTGACGAAGAGATTTTCGCACCGCCAGAGGTGGAAGATGGAGAGGATTTCACCGGTGCAGATTTGCACCCGTGCAACCAGTTCACCCCAAGAGGTGAAACTGGCTCACCCCAAGAGGTGAAGCCACTTCACCCAAACCTTCCCTTAACCGTCCTTAAACCGTCCTTATCAGAAGAGACTATCGTCTCTTCTTCTACGCAAATCCAAACGGCGCAGACAACGACCACGGCGGTCGCTCTCGCTCCAACCCCAAAAGAAAGAAAAGGCACCCGGCTGCCTGAAAATTGGGTGCTGCCGCGCGCATGGGGCGAGTGGGCGCTGGCCGAAGGCTGGCCTGCCGACGCCATTCGGACCGAGGCCATCAAGTTCCGCAACTACTGGACCAGCAAGGCCGGCAAGGACGCGACCAAGATCAACTGGGAGCGGACATTCCAAAACTGGATGCTGAACAGCCCGGCGCAGCGAAACACCACAGGAGGCCATCATGGCAGCAGACTCAGTCAAACCGACCGTCTCAACGCCTTCATCAACGGCGCAGACTGACCATCGCGCGTGGATCAAGGGCCGCGCCCTGACGCTGCTCAACCACTACTGGCGCGAGGACGACGACCTGTCGATGCTCAGCGCCATCGGCAAGGATTGGGCCGATGTGCTGGAACCGCTGCCGCAAGACCTGATCCAGCGCGCGTGCGTCCAGTACCAGCGCGAGGAGCCGCGCCGCAGGCCGACGCCTGGGGCCATCTACGAAATCGCCAGCCGCATGATGCCCAAGCCGGATCACGCCCTGCGCGGGATGCCTATCGGCTGGGAGGTGGT
>JACCDR011105021.1_pt1 | contig 48978 bp, 74 predicted proteins | sample 7446431 | NCBI WGS metagenome assembly JACCDR01 (sample SAMN15323443, study PRJNA562643) | freshwater metagenome | isolation source: river surface water | place: USA:Blue River Watershed | collected 2017-08-17 | reverse complement strand
GGCGGTACGGCCCCGAAATCCCGTCAGTAAGGCACCTGGCAATTCACGGTTTCCAACGTTGACAGAATGACAACTCAGGTTTCCGTCACTCCCCGCGCCGTCATGCTGACCCCTTCGGCGATTGCCCAGCGGGATGGCATCTCCCGCCAGGCTGCAGCAAAGATGGCGCGCCAGCTTGTCGAAAAGCATGGCCTGCAAGCTGAATACGATGCCCGCGGCCGGGTCGCAGCGGTCAATGTCGCGCAATACGATAGCCTCCGGCAGCGCTTTGCCGATCCATCCAAAGTGCAGGCCCCGCGTCAGTCTCACGAAGCGGAGCCGCCCGTAGCCAACGAGAGCTATGATGAGGCCTTGCGCCAGAAGACCTGGCACGAAGCCGAGCGGCGCCGGATCGATCTGGAAGTGCAGAAGCGCAACCTCATTGAAGTGGCGCGCCTCGCTGATGCGATCGCCATGGTGGGCGAGGAGATTGTCGCTGTGATTGGTCGCCTGCCGTCCCTGGCTGATCTGATCGCCCAGGAAACGGCGAGGGAAGGCCGGCACGGTGCCCAGACTGTGCTGCGCCAGCACGCGAACGCAATGCGGGACGAGATTTCGAAAGCGTTGAGGGCGTTGGCTGTCACGCATGTTGAGCGCGATGCCCGGCCGAGCGAAACAGAATGTCAGACCACCCCGATCCGCTTGTTCTGATCGCGCAACGGCTAGCCGAGGTCATCCAACCGCCGGAGCCGATGCCGCTTTCCAAGTGGATGGGGCACAACATTGTCCTGGTGGATGGCCCGAAGGCAGGCGAGCTGTGGACGATCGACGGCGCGCCGTATCTTGCCGAGATCGCCGACTGCCTGGGCGACGATCACCCGGCCACGCTGGTCACGGTTCGCAAGAGCCAGCAGACAGGCGCCTCGATCCTGGCGTTTGGGTGGTGCCTCTACATCGCCGCGCGAGAGCCGGCGAACGTGCTTTACGGCGTGCCGGGCATCGACGCGCTTCGCGATCTCAATAGCGGCAAGCTGCAACCGCTGATCGACGCCTGGCAGAAAAAGATCCGGAAAACCGTGATCTTTCCGCAAACATCGCGGTCCGCCAGCGGGTCAACGACTTACGAGAAGGTGTTCTCGGGTGGCCGGATCTGGCTGGCCAACGCGAATGCAGTCATGGATCTCTCGTCCAAGACGGCCAAGAAGGGCGTCAAGGACGAGCTTTCAAAATGGCAGGACATTCCGGGCTTTGGTGATCCCGAAACGCTGTTTTTCGGGCGTTTTACAGCGTTTCGGCGCACAAAAGACTACAAAATTCTGGAAATTTCGACTCCAGAAATCGATTCCGGCGATGAAATGGGCGAGGCCGAAGGGCATTGTCGCATTGACCGGAGCTTTCGTCGGTCGGACCAACGTTTCTGGCACATCGCCTGCCCCGCATGTGGGGGGCTTTTTTATCACAAGATGCAGCGGTTCCAGATCAATCGGGACAAGCCGCATCTCTCAACCTACGCCTGCGATCATTGCGAGCATCCGATCACCGAGACAGAGCGCGTCCTGGCGCTCGATGCCGGTCAATGGATAGCAACAGCCAAGGAACCGGATCGCCATCCCGGCTTTCATATCGACGCTTTCGTGTCGAAAATGATGAGCTACGAGGCCATCGCTGAGGACGCGGTGAAGAGCGAGAAGAGTGAGAAGGGCCGCAAGGACTTTCACAACCTCGTTCTCGGCTTGCCTTACAAGTATCGCGGCGATGCGCCCGATCATGTCAGGTTGATGGAACGGCGCGAGGAAGGGCTCAAGCGCGGACACATCCCGCCTCGCGGCCTCTTGCTGGTCGCGTCTGCTGACGTGCAGATGCGCGGGATCTGGTGGTCCTGCCGTGCCTATGCGGAGAACGGCGAGAGCTGGCTTGTCGATTATGGCTACTGCGAAGGCGAGACGGACAGCCCCAGGGCGCCCGTGTTTGAAGCTCTTCGCAGGCAGACGCTGGACCGAAAGTTTCCGGATGCCTTCGGTCGCACTCGCCAGATCGACGCTATGGCGATCGATGCGGGCTACCGGAGCCATATCGTTTACACGTTCGTTCGCCAATCGCAGCGGCTTCACCCGGATAGCGGGAAAGATGTGCTGCTGGCGGTCAAGGGTATGGAGGGCTGGGGGCGCCCTGTCATCGGCACGCCAAGCCTGGTCGATATCGATCTCGACGGGCAGAAGATCAAGCAGGGCTGCCGGCTCTGGCCAATTGGAACATGGCCTCTAAAAAGCCAGCTCTATTCCGATCTGCACAAGGTCGGGAAGCGCTCGGGCGCAGAGCGTGATCCGGATGGCTACATTCATTTTCCAATGTGGGTGGATGAGGGCTACTTCCGGCAAATCACCGCCGAGCATCTTGAGGATATCGTGGTGCGTGGCCGGGTTGCTGGCCGCAAATGGGTCGCCAATGGCGACAATCACCTTCTCGATTGCGCCATCTATGATCGAGCCCTGGCCGAGTATCTGGGCCTCACCATGATGACGGCCGACGATTGGGCCTGGCTCGCCAAGCAACGCGGCGTGCCGGCGGAAGTTATCGCGGCCGATCTGTTCACGGCCCAGCCGGAAGCCCCGGCAAAACAGGAAGAGCCGCAAGCGGTCCCGCCATCGGAAGATGGCCACGATGGCGACGGCGGTTCGTTCATTCCGAGTGTTTCTGATGACTGGTTGAGGCGATGATCCGGACCACGACTGAAATCGATGCGGATATTGCCTCGCTGCGGGAAGCGATTGCCAGCGGCGCCAAGCGCTGCCGGTTCGCGGATGGTCGCGAGGTGGAGTATCAGCGGGCCGATGATCTTCGCGCGGCCGTGCAAGGGCTGATCGATGAGCGCAACGCCCTGTCCAATCCGGGTGAGGCGCTGTTCGTCGGACGCTACATGGGCGGGCTGGGCTGATGGGATTTCTTGACCGTCTGTTTCAGCGCTCGCCCATGATGGCGGCAGCGCAGGAAGCGATTACGGCCGCCTATCAAGGTGCCGCGATGAGCTTTCGCACGTCTGGCCGCGATATCTGGCGTTCCGGCGCCAATACCGAGGTTCAGGCCGCGCTTGTGCGCCTTCGTGACGTGCATCGCGACTTCGTGCGCAACAACCCCTATGCCGCCCGTGCCGTCTCGTCTCGCGTGACCAATACCGTTGGCGCCGGGATCGAGCCGAGCGTTGCCAAGATCGGGCCAAATGGCCAGGCTCTCGCCATTGGCAAGCGTCGGGCAATCATGGCCGCTGTGAAGCGCAATCTTCACCGCACGGCTATTGATTATGATGGTCGGACCAGCTTTTCGGGCCTGCAGGCTCTTATCGAGCGGGCGCGTTCGGAATCGGGCGAAGCGCTGATCGTGCGTTATCGGCCTAACGCCGCCACGATGCGGCGCGCCGGGCTCACGGTGCCGTTGCAGATCCGTGTGCTCGAGGGGGATTACCTCGACCATATGAAGAATGGCCGCCTGGCGAGCGGCAACGTTGTCGTTCTCGGTGTCGAGTTCAACTCTTTCGGTCAGCGCGTGGCCTATTGGCTTCACGATGTTCACCCCGGCGAGCGATTGCCAGGGCTCATGCGGCCGAATGTTTCCCAGCGCGTGCCGGCCGAAGACGTGATCCACTATTACCACGTCCTGCGGCCTGGCCAGGTACGCGGTGTTCCGGATGGGACGCCCGTGTTCATGACGCTCTGGGATGGCCAGGAATATGAAGACGCCCGGTTGTTGCGCGAAAAGATCGCCGCCTGCTTTTCGGTGTTTTTCACGCGCTCGCCAACGGGCGGCACCATTGCCGGCGCTGGCCAAGAGCGGGCAGCTGGGTCGAACCTGAAGATCAAGAATCTGGCACCTGGCCTCGTGCAAGAGTTGCCGGCCGGCGCTGAAGTGACGTTCGGCAACCCGCCAACGACACAGGGCCATAACGAGTATGTCTCGGGTCTGATCCGCCGCATCGCTGTCGGTTATGACTGCACCTATGAGGAAATCGGTGCCGATCTGACCAAGGTCAGCTTCCTTTCCGGGCGGCTCGGCGAGCTGCATCAGAAGCGCCGCATCGATCAATGGCAGTGGCACTGGTTCATTCCGTCCGTCTGCCATGGCGTGGCGGCATGGTTCGGCGAGGCGCTGGCGATTGTGCAGCGCGTGCCGGAGTTCGATCTCGAATGGACCCCGCCGGCTCGCGAAATGCTCTCGCCGAAGGATGAAATTCCCGCTGTGCGGGATGCCATTCGCGCCGGGCTCACGTCGCGTTCAGCCGAAATCCGGAAGCGCGGCGAAGATCCGGAGCAAGTTGATAACGAGAGCGCCGAAGACAACGCACGGGCCGACTTGCTCAAGCTGTCTCACGACAGCGACGGCCGCAAGCCGAGGTCCGGCCCGTCTGTTTCGCTGACCGGTGAGGATGTCGCCGATCAACCCGGCGATGATCAGCAGCAGGATGCCGCGCAATGAACAGTCTTTTGATCAATGGCGAGCTCGTCCTGATGGGCGACATCGGCGATCCCTTCGGCTATGGCGACGGCGTAACGCCTCAAGACGTTGTCCGTGCCCTGGCCGAGCATGGCCCCGGCCCCCTTCGGGTTCGCCTGAATTCGGGCGGCGGAATCGCGACCGATGGCGTGGCAATCTATTCGATCTTGGCTGCCCATCCGGGTGAGGTCTCGATCGTGGTTGAAGGCCTGGCGGCGTCCGCTGCCTCGTTGATCCTCATGGCAGGCGCCAAGCGGGAAATCCGCCGCGGTGCGATGATCATGATCCACGACGCCGGTTCCGTGACCTTCGGTGATGCCGCCGATCACCGCGAGCGAGCCGAAATCCTCGACAAGATCAGCGCGCAATTCGCCGCGATCTATGCCGCGACCACTGGCCGTGATGAGGCGGAAATCCGCGCCGAAATGCAGGCGACGACATGGCTCACCGCTGATGAGGCCCTCGAAAAGGGCTTTGTAACCGAGATCCTTGAATCGCCGGCCGTTGCCGCTGCGGCTTTTGACTACTCGATTTATGCGTCTGCGCCCGCCGGCCTGCCACGGCGTCCGCGCGTTACCGCTGACCCGCGGGCAGGATCGCAAAGGGAAGATGTCACCATGAAGACCTGGATCGACAAGTTTTATGCCTCGGCCGAAAAGAGCAACGTTCCGCTCGCCGATCTCAATGCCATCGTGGCGCGCTGCGACACGCTTGAAGCCGCGCAAGCCGCGCTGATCGAGCGCCAGTCTGCCCCGCCGGCTGCAGCTGGCAGCGCGGGCAATGAAGCGAGCGATGAGCCGCAGGCCAAGGCCTGGGTTACGGCCTTCTATGCTTCGGCTGAAAAGGCCGGCATGTCGCTCGCTGATCTCAATGCCATTGTCGCCAAGAGCGCCGATCTCGCTGCCGCCCAGGCTGCATTGATCGATGCGATGGCCGCGCGTGGCAACGAGGGCAAGCCGGCTGCCGGCAACGGCGCCGATGCGGGCCAGACCGCAACCGCCTTCGACGCGGGCCGCGAGAAGGTTCTCGCCATGAAGGGCCGCAAGGCCACTTAACCCTGACACATCGGGAGACATTCGATGGAAACCGCAACTTATGATCCGAATGGCGCCCGTGTGGGCTCCTATCCGGTTATTACGCAGCCGATCGTGCTGCTGTCTGGCCAGAACCTCGCGGCCAACGCCGTGCTCGGCCGCGTGACGGCTTCGGGCAAATACATCCTCTCGCTGTCTGGTGCGAGCGATGGTTCGCAGACGCCCGTGGCCATCCTCGCCGAAGCGGCCAATGCCGACGGCGCTGATGTGACTGTCCCCGCCTATTTCACGGGCGAATTCGACGGCGCCAAGCTCGTCTATGGCACCGGCCATACCGCCGCGACTGTCGAGGCCAGCCTTCGCGGCCGTGGCCAGTCGCTTTTCATCAAGACGCTCTAACGGGGGGTTCCCATGCAGCTCTATGACACTCAGACCCTCCTGGGGATGGTCTCGGCGATTGATCGCCCGCGCCGTTTTATCTTCGATCTCTTTTTCTCGACGGCAACCGTTGCTTTCGACACCGAAGAGATTGTGTTCGACAAGCTCAAGACCAGCCGGCGCGTGGCACCGTATGTGTCGCCGCTCGTGCAGGGCAGGGCTCGCCAGCTTCGCGGCGCGGAAGCCCGCTCGTTCAAGCCGGCATACCTGAAGCCGAAAGGGGCGATTTCGCCGGGCGCCGCCATCAAGCGCCGTCCTGGTGAGGCTCCTCTGGGCCAGCTTTCGCCGGCCGAGCGCTTTGACCGGATTCTTGTGCAGGAATTGGAAGATCAGGAAGCCGAAATCGCCCGCCGTGAAGAGCTGATGGCGATTGAAATCCTGCGCACGGGCAAAGTCGTTGTCGAAAGCGACGATTTTCCGAAGATGGAAGTCAACTTTGCTCGCCCGAATGGCAACACGATCGCGCTGACTGGCGGGGCTCGTTGGGGCCAGTCTGGCGTCAAGCCGTTCGAGAATATCAAGACCTGGGCAGGCACGGTGCATGATGCGTCCGGCGCGCATCCCAACATGGTGATCCTCGGGCCCAACGCTGCGACGAAGTTCCTTGCCGACGAAGCGCTCGCCAAGGCTCTCGACAATCGCCGCCAGGCCGGCAACCCGTCGATGGATTTTCTGGGCGCCGTGACTGGCGCGCCGGGCACCGAGGCGGTTTATCTCGGCTCGACCGGTCAGTTCGAGTTCTGGCAGTATCAGCAGAAGTATGTGAACGCGGCGGGCAGCCTGACCGATATGTTTCCGACCGAGGGCGTGCTGATGGCATCGTCTGGCGTCGAAGGTTACGCTTGCTATGGCGCGATCCAGGACGTGGATTCGCTGCAGGCGGCCGAGCGCTTTGCGAAGATGTGGAAAGAGCAAGACCCGTCCGTCATGATGGCGATGACGCAATCGGCTCCGCTGCCCGTTCCGGGCCGCATCGAGGCCTCGCTGTTCGCGACGGTTCACGTCTAAGCCTGGCCATGGTCAACCTGTTTGACCGGATATCTGCGGCGGCGACCAAAAGGCTCGCCGCCGTCTTTCCGGAAACCATCACGTTCCGGGCTGTTACCCAGCCGCCGAATGGCCGGCCTGTGACAGATCAGACGCGCCCGACAAGGGTTGATGTCAAAGTGATGATCTCGCGGCCCGAAGAGCGCAAGGCATCGCATTTCGATGTGCCGCGATCCGACGACAAGCCTCGCGCCGTTCGCTACGGCCACCGCGCAACGCTTTACGTCTCTCGTGAGGCCCTGGGCTATGCCCCGCTGGCCAATGACGAGGTGACGATCACCAGCCTTGAGGGCGAACCGGTCTATAAGGTCGAGATGGTCAATCCCGATGGACCTGATCGCTTTGCCTGCCCCATGATCCTAATTGCAGGCACGCCATGAGCCTTTATCGCACTATGATCCGGCATATGGCTGTTGCCGCGCTGACCAATAACGGCGCCTCGCCCTGGCCCACGGCTGCCGAGGATCGCGTGTTCGATGGCAACATTGCCGCGCTCGATGGCATGTTTCAGCCACAAGAGCCGCGCCCTTACATCCTTGTCGAGACGCCGGTTCACGAAAACCCGATCCCAGCCCAGGGGATCAAGGCAGGCGCGAATGTGGTCGAGCTTGTCTTCGATATTGGCCTGATGATCGCCGAAGATGGTGGCGACACGTTCTCTGTTGCCAGCCCTGTTAATGACAGTGAGCTTGATACCGCGCTGGACCTGATTGAGTTGCAGGTTCACCGGGCGCTCGCATTATCCAGCCCCTTCATGGGGCTGTTCATGAATATTCTTGAGGTCACGTCTGGCCTTGCCCCTGCAGAAGACGGCCAGCGGGCCGCGCTTCGGTTTGTCAAATATCGCCTGCAATGCTTCACCGAACCCTGGCATCGCGGCTCGTCGGGCGTCCCGGCGTCCATGGCCCCAGCTATCGATCTTTTGAAGCAAAACGCGGCCTATGGTGCGCGTGCTCAACAGATCGAAGCCATGTTGAATACGCCCTCGAGCGCCAATCCTTCAATCCGGCTGATGCTGGATCGGAGGTGGTCGAAGCCGGCTGCTGAAGTGATGGGTCATGAAGTGACGGGCGCGCCGGTCGTTCCGGCTGAGTTGACGGTGGTGATCGACCATCCAGCAGGCGTGGCCGATGACGAGCCCGGAGGCCTGGCGCCATGAGTGATCCGGGTTTCCGGTCTTATATGGCTGCAGTGGAGCGCCGTTTCGCCGAGCTTGAAACGCAGATTGAGCGGCTACGCATGGAAAACCAGAACCTCATTCGAGAGGGGAAGGTCACAAAGCTTGATGCGGCCAAGGGTACGGTTGAGGTCGACTTGAACGGCTTGCCGAGCGCCGAACTGCCGATCGCTCATCGGGCTGGCGCGGTCAATGAATGGAACCCCCCGGCTGTCGGCGAGCGTGTGGTTGTCTTGAGCCCCGGCGGTGATCCCGGCCTCGGCATTGCCTTCCCAGGCGGCCATTCGGATCAATACCCGGCTCCGCACAACGAGGGGGCAGCCTATCGGCGAAAGATCGGCGATGCGGTTGTTACGCAAAGCGGTAACGGCTTTGTTTTCGAGGCGCCCAAAATCACCTTCAAGGCTGGCGGCTGCGAATGGACTTTCGACGGGTCCGGTGAGGAGCAAACAGGCGGCTTCAAAAAGCACGATGGCAAGAATGTCGGCAAGGATCACGTTCACGGCGAGGTTACGCCAGGCGGTTCCGACACTGGCGTCCCGTCGAATTGAGCGAGGAAAGCATGAAAACCTACATCGTTACGAAAGAGTGCTGGATGACCGGCGCGGATGGCAATGGCGCGCTCTATGCCACGGGCGCTGAAATCGAGCTTTCCGACGCTGCCGCCGTTTATCTGCTGGCATCTGGTCAGATTGTCGAGAAGCCGGCTTTGTCGGCTGGCAAGGCGGCAAAGGCCGAAGGCAATGCCGGGGATTAATGCACGAACATTGAAGCCCCTGGCAGGTTGGGCGCATTGCGCGCAATCCCTTGAAACTCTTGTTTCGACATATGTCGGCGAGCGTGTGCATCGCCGCGATATCGGTTTCGATGGCACGGCCATGCAAGACCGGCCCATGAACGAGATTGAGATCACGGCAGCCATGGTTGCTGTCGCCGAGGCCATTGAGCCTCGGCTTGTCGATGGCCATCAGTATGGCGAGCCGCGTTTCGATCTGGCCCGCATCCGGATCATTCGCGCTGGTGATGATGGTCGGATCGATTTCGAACTGCAGGGTCTTTACTACCCCCGCGGACACCTCGGCGACTTCTCGGCCTTCGAGCCGCGCGCCTACGCTTTCCCCGCCTCGATCGCCTGATCGCGGCTCCATTCTCAACATCATTGGAGAACACCATGTCGGAAGTCTTCTTGCATGGCCGCGAGACGATCGAAAAGGACGCGGGCAATCCGCGTTACGTCGCGACGATCGACAGCGGCATCATTTTCATCGTCGGCACCGCGCCACTCGCCAATGAGGCGCTGTATCCGCTCAACCAGCCGAAGCAGCTCCTGGGCTATAATGGCTTCCCGACCGGTCTCGGCGACACCGGCACGCTGCCGCTGCAGCTTGACTTTCTGCTCAAGCAATCGGGCCGTATGAGCCCAACTGTCTATTTCACCCGCGTTGCAGAAGGTGGGAACGCCACGGCGACCATGGCGAATGTGCTGGGCTCGCGCGCCGCGCGTACAGGGCTGCATTCGATCAGCCGAATCCAGGGCCTTTATAACCAGAAGCCGAAGCTCATCGGCGCGCCGGGCTTCACGTCTGTTCGCCCGACTGATGGCGTTGCGTCGATTGCGGTTGGCTCGGGCGGTTCTGCCTGGACCAAGCCGCCGATCGTGACCATCGCCCGCGCGGGCGGCGACACAACCGGCACTGGCGCAACGGCTGTCGCCACTATCAACAGCTCTGGCGCCATTAGCGCCGTGATCGTGACCAATCCAGGTGTTGGCTATACGGCCCCGCCGGTCATCAGTTTCGCGCGTGATGAGGGTGATAGCACCGGCACGGGCGGCGCGGCCACGGCTACGCTGGGCACTGTCGCAAACCCGGTCGCTGCCGAAATCTCGGCGCTCTGCAATCGCTATCGCGCTTGCGCTGTGGTTTCCGGCCCGAACACAAATGCCGCCGATGCGATCCAGTATCGTCTGGATTTCGACACTGATCGCCTGATGATCGTCGATCCGTTCGTAAAGATCGCCCAGGGTGCAAACATTGTTTCGACGCCTTCGGACGCGGGCGTTCTGGGCCTGCAGGCCCGGATTGACTACGAGGAGGGCTTCTGGGTCTCGCCTTCGAACCACGTCATCGAGGGTGTGCTTGATACGCATCGCCCGGTTGATCACTCCCGGTCGGACCGCTCGGTCGAAAGCCAGTATCTCAACCGTAACCACGTCTCGACGGTCGTTCGGGAAGAGCAGGGTGGGTGGAAGCTGTTTGGCAACCGTGTTGCCAAGAGCGATCCCTTGCGGGTTTTCTGGCCGGTGCGCCGTGCTCATGACGTCATCATCGAGTCCATCGAGCTTGCTTCCGATGTGTACCTCGACAAGCCGTTCTCGCGCCAAAATCTCGTGGACATCGCCGATACGGTGAACCGCGCTCTGCGCCGCTGGCAGGTGCTTGGCGCGACCCTGGGCGGCAAGGTCTGGCTCGACCCCACTCTCAATACGGCTGAAAGCCTGTCGAGTGGCTTGATCTACATCCACTATGATGGCGAGGCCCCGGCGCCGATGGAGCACATCGTGTTCGTGTTCAATCGGAATACGGGCTATTACGACACGGTCCTCGCTGATGCCGCTCGCGAGATCGCCCGCCAATCCGCTCTTTCGGCCTGATCCATAGCCCGCGCCTGAACGGGCGCGGGGTTCTCTCGATTTCAAGGAGGGCGCAATGCGCTACATGCTTCGCGGCTTTACCCTTTGGGTCAACGGCCAAGACTACGGCTACGAAATTGAAACCGGCGAATGCGTCATGCCGGATCAACAGTTCATCGAAACGGACTACGGCGGCACGGTCCTGCAATCGGAAGCGCCGTTGTTCAAGGTCGGCCGGCTCAATCCCAAGTTCAAGCTGGTTGGCAACAATCCGGCCCTGGCGAAACTGCTGGTGCGGAAGCCGGGCCAGGTGGACAGCTTTACCTTCCGCGGCGCTCTCGTGGATGAGATCGACGGCGCAGTGCGCGCTTCGGTTTTCCATTATGAAGGGCAACTCGGAATGCCGGAAAACGATAGCTGGTCGCCGGCCGAAAAGGCTGGCGTTGGCTACACGATCAAGGCGGTGCGCTACATGCGGCATGAGCTTGGTGATGAGCTGATTCACGAAATCGGCCTGATCCCGCGCAAGCTGGTCGTGAACCGCGTCGATCTGCTCTCCGACTACAACCAGGCGCTGGGCCGCTGACCATGATCAGCTTCACGCTCAAACATCCTATCCCCGCCGACAGCGGGGATATCTCTACACTCAAGGCCCGAACTGTGATGACGGGCGGCGATATGGTGCATCTTGCGTCATCCATTCGGGTATTGAGCGAAATGGGCGAAAAGGTGCGCGATGGCAACGCGATTGCCACGATCGACGCCGAGGCGGCGCGCGCCATGATTGCCGTGGTTTCCCGGATGACCGGCACCGAGCCGGCCATCATCGAGCAGATGGCCTTTGAAGAGATCGCCGAGCTTACCAGCGCCATCATGGCCCCGGCGGGGGAATCGTCGGGGTCGGGTGGAGCGGCGCCGAATGGCGCCGTCTGATTGCGTTCTGCTCGCATCACACCTCGACCCCGCTTTCCTTCTTTCTCGATGAGCCGGCAGCCGAAACGCTGCGCTGGCTTGAATTCGCAACCGAGATTGCCCGGCAGCGGGTGATCTGATCGCAGGGGCGCGCTTTGGCCGTTTTGGAATCCCGCCTCAAGGCTACGCTTATCGATGGCGTGTCCGCTGCCGCCCAGCGGATCGCGGCCTCGTTGCGTGGCATTGGCGCGTCTGCCCAAGGCGCCAAAGGGGCCGGCTTTGCGTCTGGCATGGCCGCCCAGGCTGACCAGGCGGGCCGCTCGGTTGCCGCTCTGCATGCGAAGCTGCTCGCCATTGCCGGAGCGGCCTATGCCGCCTCGCGTGCGATGCAGGGCATCGTCAAGCCGACCGCTGATTTCGAGACGGTGCTTCTCGACATTGCCCAGAAGTCGGACCTTTCCGATGCGGCAATGGGGCAGCTTGGCGAGCGCATCCGCGAGATGGCCAAGGATGTTGGTCGTGGCGCGAACGACATGGCAAAGGGCGTTGACACGCTGCTCGGCTTCGGCATGAACCAAGCCGATGCCATGACGATCATGCCGGCCCTTGGCAAAGCGGCAAGCGCCTATAATGCGCAGCTTCAGGATCTTTCCAAGGCAGCATTCTCGACCCTTGATAACCTCAAAGTGCCGGCCAATCAGCTCGGCAAGGCCCTCGACGTGATGGCCTATGCGGGCAAGCAAGGCGCGTTCGAAATCAAGGATATGGCCGCCGAGTTCCCGGCGATCACGGCGGCCGCTCAAGCGCTCGGCATTACCGGGGTTGAGGGCGTTGCCAAGTTGACGGCTGCCTTGCAGATCGCCCGCAAAGGCGCCGCGACTGGCTCTGAGAGCGCGACCAATCTGCGAAACATTATGCAGAAAATTCAGGCCGAGGATGCGGTCAAGAAGTGGAAGAAAATGGGCGTTGACATCCGAAAGGAGGTCAAATCCATCCAAGACCAGGGCGGCGACGTTCTCGAACATCTTGCCGGGCTGATCAACAAGGCGCTCAAAGGCGATCTGGCCAAGCTGGGCGATTTGTATGGTGACGCCCAAGTTCAAGATTTTCTTCGCCCGTTCATCCAGAACCTCGAAGAGTATAAGAAAATCCGCGATGAGGCCCGTAAGGCAGTCGGCGTGGTCGAAGCTGACTATGGGCGCCGCACGAAGACTTTCGCTTTCCAGATGCAGCGCTTCAAAGGCGCTATGGAAGAGCTTTCGATTTCGCTCGGCAATCGCGTTTTGCCTCATCTGACCCGCTTCTCTGATGGTCTTTCAAACGTGCTCAACACGCTCGATCAGCGCGTGAGCATCTTTGACCATATCGGCAAGGCCATCACTGGCTTTGCGAACGGCCTCGGCTTCGACAACATCAAGACCGCTGGCGAGGCCTTCGCGGCCTTCCGCGACATGATTTTCGGAAAGGTCGAAAACTTCGAAGCGGATGCCGATCGGCTGGCCGTGACGTTCAAGAAGTTTCAGGAGATCGGCCAATCCCTGAGCGCATTCGTGAAGGGTATTCGCGACGTTCTCTCGGCCGTGAGCGAGTTTGTAGGGATCGACCCTTCGGCCCTGTTCTCGTTCCTGGGCACAATTGCCGGCTATGGAGCTGGCCTGGCCGCCGCTGGCCTCGCTATCGGTGTGCTGGCGAAGAGCCTGCGCTCGCTTGGCAAGGCGGCCATGTTCCTTACGGGAATTTCGGCGCTCGGCAGCATTGCGGGCACGCTTGGCAAGCTTGCCGGCGGTGTGGCCGGGGCGGGCGGCGGCGTTCTCGCTGGCGCGGCCGTCACGCGGACATTGCCGCTATGGGCTCGGGCTCTCCCCTACATCGGGGCGGCAGGCGCCGGCATCGCTGCCGGGCGCGGCATCAATGCCGTGGGCCGGATCGCCGCTGGGCAGCACTACGATGTGAAATCGGCAGAAGATAGGGCATCGCTGTCTGATGAGCTGACCCGGATCAATCGCGATATTGAAGGCCACAAAGCGCGAAGCAAAAATCGCGAAGCGCTTGACGTGCTGATCGGCCCGTTGCAGCGCCGAGCCCAGGAGATCGAAAACCGGTTGAATGCCTTCGATCAGAAGAACGTCAATGACCGGTTCATTCCGCCGGCGCTTGGTGTGAAGCCTGGATCTGTGCCGACTATGGCACAGCCCCAGCCGACCCGGTCGGAAAAGAGCATTCCGACGCTCAACCTTGTCCCGAATGCACCGGTCCCGCCGGTTCGGTCGGAAGAGGTTGAAAAGCTGAAGGCCAAGGCAGACGAGGCCAAGGCCAGCCTGGAAGCTCTTGGCGTTACTGTTTCGCCAAACATCAACGCTGGGCCTGTTCAAGAGCTGCTGAAGATGGTCATCGAGATCCGCAAGCAGATCGACGCCATCAATGGTGGCGCAACTGCAGCCAAGACGGCGGTGAACGGAATCAAGCCGCCTTCCGCCACCCCTGCCTCTGGTCAGCAGGCCGATGCTCGCGGTCGCACGCCTTTCCAGCAGGCGGCGGCCAGCCTTGATCGTTCTCGCCAGACCAACATGACCGATCGCAACTACGTCTGAGGGCGCCATGAGCTTTGTCGTGATGGGCTATGGCGGCTTTCGCTTCTCGGTCGACACGTTCGCCTATGAGAAAATGAAGCGAAAATTTGAGGCCAATATCGAAGAGGTCAAGATCATCGGCTCGCGGCCTTCGCTCCATCGTGCGGGATGGAACGCCGAAACGCTCTCTCTCACGGGGACGTTTTTCCCGCATCATTTGCCGAACAACCGGGGTCTTTCTCAGCTCGCTGGCATGCGCGCGAGTGTCGGCACCTCGAATGTGATGGTCGCCAATTCTGGCGACCTTGGCGATGTGGTCGGGCGCTGGCTCTTGAAGAGTATCGGTGATGATCACGAGCACATCTTCATTGATGGCATCGGCCAAAAAATCACGGTCGAAATGGAGTTCTTGTTCGATGGCTTTGGCCGCTCGCGCGCCGCTGCCTTCTCGCTGCTTCGGTTGTTCTGATGCGGGTGCCATTCGCACAACTCATTTCCTCGAGCGGGATTGATTTGTTCGCCGCCTGGGGGCCGCGCGTGATTTCCATGTCAATCGTGGATGAGCGCGGGGCAGAATCGGACAAGTTGACGGTTGAGCTGGATAACCTCGACCAGATGACGCAATCGCCTGATCCGGGTGAGATCGTCCAGGCGGTTCTCGGCTATGAAGGTGAGGGTGGGATTGTCGCCGGCACCTATGAAATCGACACGGTTGATGACGAATTCATGCCGGACAAGATCGTGATCAACGCTACAGCGCTTTCCGCAAAGGGTGCTGCTAAAGAGCGAAAAAACGAGGCGCACAAGAAGAAGGACACGCCAACGGTGGGCGATCTCGTCAAGAAGATCGCCGGCCGCAATGAGCTTTCCCCGCGTGTCCATCCATCTATCGCCTCGATCAAGGTCGAATACGAGGCCCAGGCGGCGGAGAGCGATCTCGCGTTCCTCAACCGGATTCTTGATCGCTATGATGGTTTCGTCGGGGTCAAACAGGGCAATCTGGTCGCGGGCAAAAAGGGCGCCATGCAATCCATGTCCGGCGCGCCCCTGGCGCCGATCGTGATCAGCCGAGGATTGAACCTCATCTCCGGCCGCGTCTCACGCAAGAAAAAGCCGGAGCACGGAAAGGCCCAAGCCAATGTGTTCGACCGAAAAAAGGTGAAACGCGTTGACGTGGATGCAGGCGGCGGATCAATCACATATCGTTTCCGTCAGCCATTCAAGAACGAGGATGAGGCCAAGAAGGCGGCCGAGGGCCAGCTTTCGGCGCTCGCCCGCGGTGAGGCTTCGGCCACCTTCGAAATCGAGGGCGAACCGGCTGCTGCTGCCGAATGCCCGGTCCTTTGCGTGAATGTCTCGCCGGTCGCTGATCGGCTCTGGAATGCGATCAAGGTGACGCATTCGATCAGCGGCAAATACACCACCTCGATCGAATGTGAATTGCCAGGAGCGAAGTGATGGCGCGCACTCCGAAGCCTTTGCCTGTTGCCAGAAATGGTGACGGCTCGGCGAGTTATGTGACCGTGCCTGGCGATGTTCTCGATAAGCTGGCTTGGCGTTTCTATGGCCGCTCGTCTGGAAATGTCGAGCGGGTGCTTGCCGCCAACCCCGGTCTTTCAGATCGAGGCCTCATATTGCCGCCTGGGATCAACATTTGGTTTCCGCCGCCGGCAGCCCAGCGGCCTCGCAGCCTTGTCCGCCTTTTTGATTGATTGAGGAACAAGATGGCGTTCGCACCGACTGCGATCGACCTGTCTCGCCTTCCGGCGCCGCAGGTCATCGAGACGATCGAATTCGAGCAGATCGTCGCTGAGATGAAGGCCGACTTCAAGGCGCGCTGGCCGGAGTACGAATTCGACACGCTCGAGACAGACCCCGTCGTCATCGCGATTCAGGTGTGCGCGTACCGCGAGATGATGCTGCGCGATCGGATCAATAGCGCCGCCACGGCCAACATGCTGGCCAAGGCGACGGCTGCCGATCTCGACAACCTGGCCGCGCTGTTCGGGCTCGAGCGCATGACGATCGTCCCCGCGTCTGGCCTGACGCCGGCTGTCATGGAGACCGACGAGCAGCTGAAGCGCCGGATCCAGCTGGCGCCTGACGCGTTCTCAATGGGCGGCCCGCGCGGGGCCTACGTCTTCCACGGCCTGTCGATCGACCCGTCGGTCTATGATTGCTGGGCATGGAAGCGCGAGGCGGGACGGGTCGAGGTCGTGCTCGCCGGCTACAACGCGGTTGTCCCCTATCCGGCGGCGACCGCTGCGCTGGTCGAAAGCTTCAACGGTGCCCAGGTGGCGGACTCCGTCATCGCTCGGCTGGTCGATCTGTTCGCGAATGAGCAGAAGACGCCGCTCACCGACGTCGTGTCGGTTGTCCGTGCCGAGATCGTCACCTACCCGGTGACTGCCACGCTCTACATTCCCCGCGGCCCGGATCCGGAAACGGTCCGGACGCTGGCGACCAATTCGCTGCGGTCCTACGCCGCATCGCGCAACAAAGTTGCGACCAGCGTCTATGGAACCGGCATCGACGCCGCGCTCCAGGTCGGTGGCGTTGAGCGTGTCGTGCGCTCATCACCGGTAGGTGACGTCCTGATCACCGATCGCCAGATCGCCAAGCTTGGCGCCGTGAACATCACCGTGCAGGTGGACTGATGGTCGAGTCGCTTCTCCCGAACAACTCGACGCCTGCGGAGCGCAAGCTCGAGCAGACGCTCGCGCGCCCGTTTCAGCTGCCGGTGGCCATCCGGGAAACCTTCAGGCCGGACCAGGCGCCGTCGTCGTTCGTTCCCTTCATTGCGCACACGCTCTCGGCAGACGTCTGGCCGTCATACGGCGATGACACGCTGAAGCGGGAGATCGCAAAGCAGAGCCTGCAGCTGCACAAGCTGAAGGGCACGCCCTACGCGATCCGCCGGTACATCGAATTCACCGGCGCAAAGGTCGAGCAGTTTCGCAGGCCTCCTGGCACGGCATTCGTCGGCGGCAACCAGGCTGACGACGCGTGGATCCGGCACTACCCGCAGGTCAGGGTCTATTTCGCCCGGCCGCGCCGCACCCGGCCGAAGGCATTCTTCGCCGGCCACAGCTTCGCTGACGCATCGTCGGGCCCGAAGGGTTCGGCTCTGCTGCCGAGCATCGCGGTCACCGAGTCAGGCAAGCGCGTGACGCTGGTCGATCGGGGCGTCGAAACTGAGCTGCGCGTTCGGGTCGACTACCTGCAAAACCAGCGCCTGGGCGAGCTCTACACCGAGACGCTGACCTCGATCGATCTGAAGCGCTACCGCAAGCGGACCGCGTTCGCCGGCAAGTGGGGTCGTTTCGCCAGCGGCAAGTATGCCAGCACGCTGCGGATCGCTGATCCGGACGGCATTGTTGACGTGCAGCGCCGCATCATCACGCCAACGGTTGATTTCATTCGGCCAACGGCTGAGCGGGTTCATGAGCGCGGGACATCGCGGCCAAAGAAGCTGTTCGCCTCGAGCACCTTCGGGCGCCACCTGGTTCCGACGATCGCTTTCCTGCACGTCTATGACGCCTACTGGCTCTATGTGCCGGGCCGCCATGTCCAGCCGCGCAAGGGCCGGTTCTTCGCGAACGTCTCCCGAATTGGTCACCCGGACTACACCGGCGAGGTCAAGATTCGCGTTCGGAACGATGTCAAGGCGCGCAAGCTGTTCGCCGGGGGGCACGTCAATTCCGACCACGCCTATCCGGCCGACCAGCGTCGGATCAAGGAAATGCTGTTCGCCGTCGCGGCTGCAAAGTCGCTGCGCGACCAGATCAACATCAACATTAACTGCACCGAGATCGTCAAAGCCTCGCCGGTGAGGCTCACGGGGTCGGTCGCCTGCGGAAGCCAAGTGGAGGCCCGATAATGTCACGCCGTGTTCTCGTTGAAGCATACCAGGAAATCACGGGTGAAGATGTCACCAACATCGGCGCATTTGCTCAGGATGCGATCGATACTGTCGTCTTCGACGGGGTTGTCGAGGGAAGCCGATACGCCGGCTGCCTGGTGATTCAGGACGGTGTTGCCGGCATCAGTGTGGCGCCAGGTCGCGCATACATCGGCGGCAAGGTTTACCCGCGCGCGGAGGCTACGGCCTTTTCGCTGACGGCGAGCCTGCCGCTCGCGTTGACGCGCATTGCCACTGTAGTGATCGCTGGCCAGGAGACGAACGTCGATCTCCAGCCTCGCGACTACATCATCAACGAATCGACGGGCGAGACCGAGGCGCGCACTGCGCCACGCGAGCGCCGGCGCTCGATGACAGTCGAGGTGATCTATGGCGCCGAGGCGGCCAACCCGGTCCGCGCCGTCGTGGCGCCAGGTGCCGTTGCCGTGGCGGACATCCTGCTGTCCCCGTCTGGCGTCCAGACCATCACGATGCTGACGGCGAACAAGCTGCGCTCTGCCCAAGCCAACTTTGAGAGCATCCAGGCGCTCGAGGGTTTTCGCGACACGGCCGGCCGCCGCATCGATACGCTGGCGACGGACATTGCGAACCTGAAGGAGCGCACCGCCGGGATCATCTCACCGGTGATCTACAAGCGAGTGGTGCGTGACGTCGCTCGCCTGAACAAGATCGTCAACGTCAAGGACACGGCGATCTCCTACAGCTGGGATTACTTCCTCAACACGGCCAACGCTGACCCGACCCATCCGCAGTGGCTGGCCAAGGTCGAGGAAGGTGTTCGCTTTCCGGCCGCGCAGGAGCGCCTGGCCATTCTTCGTCCGCTCAATCCGGCCGAGCCAAAGCTTCGCAAAACCGGCAGCTTTGCGCTTCCGAATTACTCCACTATCGAGCGCATCTCGGTTGTCGGCAATGACGGCGAGCTTTCAATCAGCCAGTACCAGCATCAGACCACCAACATGGTCCGGCGCGAAGTTTCGCATTCGGCTGTTCGGCACGGCGCCTCATACACGACCTGCACGAACCGTTCGGAGTTCTACACCGGCGACTACAATGAGATCAGCCAGACGCTGACGCGTGATGGCCAGACATTCGCGGTCGAGTTCACCGGGCACGATTATGACCCGGGCAACCAGCATGAGGGCGACCACGTCGAGGTGCGCCTCACTGAGACCTGGACCGACAGCTGGACCGAGGTCTATTGGGACGCTGTCACGGTCACCGAAGGCCTCAACGGCTCGGTGATCAGCCAGACCTTCCTGAACGCGAACGCTGGCTGGATGACGCATCTCAACCTGTTCTTCACTCGCGTCGGCACGACGGGTGACGTTCATGTCCTGCTGACCGATGTCACGGCTTCGGGCTCGCCCAACCCGGCGCGCACGATCGCCAAGGCCACGATTTCGGCTGCCAACCTCAAGACCTGGCCTGAGAAGACCAAGGTCGATTTTGTCCCGACGCATCTGGAGCCGGGCAAGCGCTATGCGATCATGATGATCACGCCTGGCAACCACTTCATTGCGCTCGTGAACAACAACAAGTTCAGCGAGGGCACGCTGTTCCACTCGACGGACGGCGCCTGGTTCCAGGGTAACATCAACCAGGACATGGCGTTTGAAGTCGGGTTTGCCCGGTTTGATGGCGCGCGTGTCGAGGTCGATTTCGATCCGCTCACCCTCGAAAACGGTATCGCCAACATCAAGCTGCTCATGGTCGGAGCCCAGCCGCAAGGAACGCGCCTGACCTTCGAATATGAGCGCAACTCGATCTGGTATCCGATCACCCTTGAGCGGGGAGATGGCGCGGCTTCGCCGCTCTATGGGCTGCCGGCCCTGTGCCGCCTGCGTGCTGTCTTCGTCGGCTCGTCCGACGATATGCCCGGCATCGATGTCGCGCTTTCGGAAGTCACTACCTGGCGGCCGCGAGTCGACTTCCGGTGGGTGTCGAAGAATTTCGACCTGGGCTCGGGTGTCACCACGTCGACGATCGAGCTCGATGTCCGCGTGGAAGCCTTCGACCCGGTCGGCGCGGCTCACACGCTCACCGCGAAGGTGCTGCGCGGCCCAGGCCAGGTGCTCGAAACCCCCGATGTCACATCGGTCGAGATCGACCCGTATGACCCGAGCGCCCGGATCTACAAGTATGTCTTCAACCTCGCCTCGGCGACGCAGACCTACCGGATCCAGCTCGAGGGCGCCTCGAACAGCGCGGTCAAGCCGTACCACATCGCGAATATGTTCCAGCAGGCGCTCTAAGCGCCTGCCTTCCACCCCCAGCAGGAGACAGGCATGTCCAAGACGGCGAAGCCGGACATTGATCCGGAGAAGGAATACTCGGTTCGGCTCAAGAAGCCGGCCAAGGTCGGCGATGTGGTGCTGAAGCCATCCGCCGAAGAGATCCGCGTGAAGGGCAAGATCCTCACGCAGATCATGGATTCGGTGCTCGAGCACAAGGAAGCGTAAGCAATGAGCGGCGTGCCCAACATCGACTTCGATGCGGAGTACCGCTTCAAGGACGGCCTCACGCCGCTCAGCGCGGACACCTTCAACAAGCGCCTGCTCTCGATCCATACGCGCCTGAAGCGCATGGAGCAGATCACGTTCACATTCGAGGGCATTTCGACAGAGCTTGCGAACCTGGGCATTGCCCGCGTCAACTCGATCGTGCAGCCACTTGTTGACGAAGCAGCCGACAACCTTGCCGAGATCGGCAACATCCTGATCGAGGCCCAGGCCAAGCTCGCAGAGCTCCAGGCAGAGGGCATCACTGCGGGCAATGTGACCCTTGAAGGTGGCGGCAGCGTGCAGGCCGCGATCGATGAGATCGTTGACGACATTGCCGCACTGGTGGCTGACGTCGCTGCAGCAGAGGCGGCAATCGCGGCGATCAACACTGACCCTGTGCGCTACGTCGCAGTTACCGCAAACACCAACCTGGTGGCGGGCCAGCAATACCGCCTTAGTGCCGCATCCGGCTCGATCACGCTTACGCTTCCTGCATCACCTGCGGTTGGCGCCACCATTAGGATCATCGATGGCGGAACGATCGGTGCGGGCCCGACATACACAGTGGCCCGCAATGGCAGGACCATCATGGCGCTAGACGAAGACATGGTTCTCGATAGGACCGGCCTGGATATTGAAACTTGGTTCGACGGAACCACTTGGAGGCTCTTCTGATGAGCAATGTTTCGCAGTTTTTGTCGGCTGGAAACCCGCAGAAAACCGTTGTTCGCGTTATCCTGCAGTCCGGAACGTCTTGGCCGATTCCTCCAGGTGTGACGCGGGTTTGGGCCCATCTTTTTGGAGCCGGCGGATCTGGTTTTGGCAACAATGCAAGTTTCGTTCGCCTGACCGCTGGCGGCGGCGGAGGCGGCTATGCGTCAGGAGTGGTCGACACCTCAGCCGGCGGGTCTTTGACTTTGAGTCTTGGAGCTGGTGGTGCGCAGCAGGCTTCACTTGGCGCCCCCGGAAACGCGGGAGCGACCAGCACTGTAGTTTATGGTGCTACGACTCTTTTGACTGCAACGGGCGGCACTGCTGGGACTGGATCGGCGGCAGGAACTGGCGGCACCGGCTCTGTTCATAGCTCGCTCCGCTATCCAATGACGGCTCAAGGCGGGGCTGGCGGGTTCACAAACGAAAGCACCAACAACTTCACTGTGGGTGGTGCGGGCGGCGGCGCAAGCGGCTCACCGTTCGGCAATGGCGGCAATGGCGGATCTACGCTTTCTGGTGCCAACGGCGGGTCAGAGGCCGGTGGCGGTGGTTGGGGAGGAAATGCCGGCGGCGCTGGCGGGTCTAGCAGCGGTGGTGGCTCAGGGCGCGGTGGTGGCGCTGGCATTGGCGGGCCTGGCGGCCAAGGCGCGTCTAACAACTCTGGCACCGGTGCGGGCGGTGGCGCACTAGGGGCTGGTGGTGAAGCAAGCGGCACCACCACTGGGACGGGCGGATCTGGCGCTGCGGCACCATGGACATTCTTCCAGCAGCTTTCGGGGCAAGGCGGACAACTGAGTGATGCTTCTAAGCAAACAGTATTCCCTGGCCCCGGCGGTGGTGGGGCTGGTGGGCAGCCTGGCAATGTTGGCGGCGGCGGCGGCGGCGGCGCGATTGGCGGCCTCGGCGGCGGTGGTGGCGGAAATGCCGCCGGTGGCCCTGGTGGCGGCGGTGGCGGAGGAAACTCCGGGCAGGTTGGCCGCGCCGGCGGCAACGCCTTCCTGGTTCTTTTCTATGTCGTTGATCTTTGAGGTGCCGTCATGAAGTGGGCTCGCATTGTCGATAACGTCGCCATTGAGGTGATTGACCAAGACCCGGCAGATGTTTTTCTGCCGGACATTGCCGAATTGTTCTCGTCAGTTCCCGACGCAGTGCAAACGAATTGGGTTTTGACAGGTGAGACATGGGGCGCGCCGGTCTTCGAGCCCGGCGAAGAGGAAACCCCGCCGGAACCGACGGCGCCCGTCAAGCGGACGGTGGTTTCGCCGGTTGAATATTTCTCGCTGTTCTCACCACTCGAGGAATTTGCCATCCGCAGCGCGGCAGAAGGCACAACCGATCCGGCCAAGATCCTCGCCATCTTCCTCCGCCGGCTTGATCACCCGAGTCTGACGCAGGTCGATCTGGCCAGCGCCCAAGTGCAGCAAGGCCTGGGCCTTCTGGTGCAGATGGGGCTGATCACGGCCGAGCGCAAAGCCGAGATCGAACAGGGGATTTGACGATGCAGGATCAAAAAACTGTTTTCATCGCTTGGGGTGGAAAAGGCGCGGGCGCTGGATCTGGTGGCGGGGGCAATAGCTTTACTGGCACCGGCGCAGGCGCGTTTAGCGGCTCACTGAGTGGCGGCGGATCGGGGTGGGGCTACGCTCTCACCGAGACTCCCGAAGGCGCAGAATTTGTGAGCGCTGGCGCATGGAAGGTTGGGCCAGTCGCCCAGCCTGCAACATGGTGGCAGCGTCTTTGGAAAAAACTGCGGATCGCTAGTTGAGTGTGCCGCCTTTGGCGGGGGATGACTGCGCGTGCGCTATTTGCTCGAGCAAGTTGGAAATGACATCACGCAACTCGATGAGGTTGCTGGTCGAGGTCACGATCCGCGCCTTAACGATTGTTTCTATTTCCGCTTGCCCAGCAACGTAAACGTGCCGGTCGTGGGTGAACGTTAATGTTGCAAGTGGGCCTTCAATTCCAACATTGAAGCGCCCCAAGCATAGCGTTTCATCTGCATTATCGATGATCGTCTGCTTTTTCTTCTCGCCCATTCGGTTGCCCCTTCACTTTTCTGTGGGTGACAAGGCTACAGGCTGTCAGCCCTAAAGGTCAAATCCATGTCTGCATTCACCGGCGAGTTGAGGCTCACGAGTCTCGACACGGATTGCCGTGTCTGGCGGCTGGAGGAGCCTCTGCAATACGAGATCGGGGAGCTGCATTCGGGCCACGTCATCGTGGTGCCGCCCGGCTTTGAAACCGATGGCGCTTCCATTCCTCGTCTCCTGCAGGGGATTCTTCCCGCTTGGGGCCGGTGGTCCCGGGCAGCCATCATCCACGATTTCTTGTGCCGGGCGATCAACGAAGGTCGCCCGGTTGGCGTTCCAGGTTGGGGCATTGTTGGCCGCCGCAAGGATGCCGACGGCATCTTTTTTGAAGCAATGCTGGTGTCCGATGTGCCGCGCCCCATAGCGCGCATCTTCTGGGCTGCCGTGCGCATGGCTGACCGGTTCCCGGTTTTGCGCTCCGCAAGCGCTGTCTGATCAATGAGGGTTCATCATGCTGCCGGCAAATTTTCGTGGCGCGGCGCGCCGGCTTGACGCTCTGGATATCCCCAGGATCGGCTCGCTGATCGGGGTGGGTGAGGATCAAGTCAGGGCCATTCTGGAGGTCGAATCTCGGGGGGCTGGGTTCGACAAGCAAGGCCGCCCGGCGATGCTGTTCGAGCCGCACATCTTCTGGAAAGAGCTGGGCCCCGGCAAGAAGCGGGATCAGGCTGCCAAGGCTGGCCTGGCCTATCCGCGGTGGAAGGCCGGCTCCTATCCTCGTGACAGCTACCCCCGGCTTGAACAGGCCATGGCGATCGACGAGACCGCGGCCCTGCGCTCGGCCTCGTGGGGGCTCGGCCAGCTGATGGGCTTCAACCATCGCGAGGGTGGGTACGACACCGTGCAGAGCATGGTGGCCGATTTCTGCCAAGACGAGGAATCGCACCTCGAGGCCATGATCCGCTTCATCAAGGCGCGCGGCCTGGCCGACGAGATCCAGCGCAAGGACTGGGCCGGATTTTCCCGGGCCTACAATGGGCCGGGCTATGCTGCCAACAAATACGATCAGCGCCTGGCGAAAGCCTATGCCAAGTGGGTGAAGGTGCCGGATGCGCGCTTTGATCCTGCTGATGCGACCAAAGAAGACGAGGTCGCCGCTTCGGCTCCGGAGACCTTTGTCGACCGGGCCCGGGTTAAGGCCGTGCAAGAGAAGCTGATCGCCTTGGGCTACCATATGGTTGGCAAGCCCGACGGTGTGGCCGGTCCACGGACAGCCGGGGCAATCGCTGCTTTCGAGGCGGAGAACGGCTTCCCGGTGACCGGGGAAATCAACCAGCTGCTGATCGATCGCCTCGAGGAGGCCGAGCCTCACGAGCCGTCGCCCGAACGTGCGGCCGGCGTGCCCGCGGATAGCCGCATCGTCAAAGAAGGGTCGACGATTCAGCGGGCCGGCTTGCTCACGGCCATTGGCGGCGCGGTCACAACCGCAGAGCCCATCCTTGCGCAGGCCGAAGCAACCAAGGGCCTGCTCGAGCGGGTCAAGGCCGTGACCACGCCGCTGCGTGACCTGGTGGCCGATCATTGGCCAATCCTGCTGCTGGCAGCCGGCGCCATCCTGCTGTGGCAGGGCAGTAAGATCGTTCGGGCTCGGGTCGAGGATTACCGGCTTGGGAGGGTGCCATGATCATCGGGAAGAAGCTGCGTTCGCTCCAAGGCGAGCGCGTTGCCTTCATGTGCCCTGGATGCAACGAGCTGCACCAAGTCACCGTCAGGAAGGACGGCCAGAATGTCGGCCCGGCTTGGGGGTACAACGGCAACCCAGACGCCCCGACCTTCACCCCGTCAGTCCTTGTGCGCGGCGCAAGGCTCGATCTATCGGATGAAGAGGTCGATCGGGTGCTGGCTGAGTATAAGCTGCCCGAGGATCGCGAACGCGTGCTGGCTGACAAGCGCATCAGCTACGTCTGTCATTCGTTCGTGACGGACGGCCAGATCCAGTTTTTGGGCGATTGCACCCATGCGCTGGCCGGGCAGACCGTGAGCCTGCCTGACATAGGGCTGGAGCCATGATCTCGGCGTTGGCGGTTCCACTCATCGAAAAGGCAGCGGCTTGGTCAGCGCCATGGATCAAGCTGCTGCCTGGGCGAGCGCTGCTTCTCCCTGCGGCAGCGCTCGCCCTCTACGTCATTGGCTACTGGAATGGCCACAGCTCTGCCAAGACGGGGTCTGAACTGGCATCCCTGAAAGCCCAGGTTGAGACGTTCCGGAAAGACAAGGAGGCGGCAGAAAAAGCTGCTGCCCGCGCGGAAGCCGAGGCCTCAGCCAACGCCGCAATTGCCGCGGTGAACGCCCGCATCATTGAGGAATTCCGCAATGGCCCCAAGAGCGATGCTTGCCGCCTGTCTGGTGATGACGTGCGCCGGTTGCGCAACATCCGCTGACCCGCCGATGCGATCCTTGCCGGCAGCGCAGATCCTCGTGCCGCCACCGGTTCCGCTCCCTGAGCAGCGCGAAGGTCAGGACGCCAAGAGCGCGCTGGCTGAGATGAAGGCAGCTGCGGCCGAGAATGTGCGGCGGCTACAGACCGCCCGCCGCCTTGTCACCCAGACCAAGCAATCGTTTGAGACCCCCCGATGAACCTGGTCGCCGCCCTCTTGCTGGCGTTTCCACCAGCGCGCGCAGCCTGCTGGCTGATCATGGTTTCAAGCCAAGAGGCTCGCCAAGATGGCTAAGGCGCCGGGACAACCGATAGGCGAGAGGGTCGCGGTAGTGGAAGAGAAAGTAGACCAGCTGCATGCCCGGCTGGCGGCTCATGAAGAGCACGTGAATTCAAAGCTGGACCAGATCCTTGACGGCCAGCGCATCGGCCAAGAGGACCGGCGCAACATGCGAGGGCAAATGAGCGCTCTTGCAACTGAGGTAAAAGCCATGAAGCCGCATGTGCAGACGGTGGCTGAGTGGAAAACTGTCTGGAAGGCGTTGGGGCTGATTTCTGCCGCCGCCGCCGGCATCGGCAGCGCGGTCGCCTTGGGGTGGTCCTATGTCAAGCCGTTCATCATGTTTCATATGGGGAAATGAGCGATGATCCCAACGAGGGCGTTCCGCGTCTGGGCCGGCAACTCAGGCACGGTCGAGAATCCCGCTGGCATCGAGATTGTCTTGAAGGCTGGCACGCCGCCGGCGCCTGTCGACCTGACGGGATCGGAGATCGTGTTCCGCGCCGTGCTCGGTTCGGGCGTGATCCGCAAGACCAGCGCTAACGGCGGCATCACGATCGTGGAGCTCGAGGGCCGCATCACCGTGCCAATCACTGTTGCCGACAGCCGCCTCATGACGGCCGGCGATCGCTGGCGGTATGAGATCGAGCGGCGCATCGGCGGCTCTGAGCGGACGATTATCTGCGGCGAGCTGATCGCGGCTGGTGGCGCCAATGACGACGCTGGTTGAGGTCAAGACCGGCCTTCGCGAGATTGTCGAGGTCATCGGCCAGTCTGGCGCTGTGATCGAAGTCGTCACGCTGGCCCAAGCAAGCAGCGTCGAGGTCATCATGCCCGGGCCCCAAGGCCCGCAGGGCGAGCCTGGCGTTTCGAACGTTCCGGGTCCTGTCGGTCCGCAGGGCGAGCAGGGCCCTCAGGGTTTACAAGGTCCCGCCGGTCCGGTTGGGCCGCAGGGCGCGACAGGGCCTCAAGGCGAGGCGGGTCCGCAGGGACCGACCGGTCCAGCTGGTCCGCAAGGCCCTCAAGGAATCCAAGGACCGGAGGGTCCGCAAGGTCCGGCAGGCCCGCAAGGTCCACAAGGCGTTGCTGGCAGCCAAGGCCCGGCCGGCGCTCAGGGGCCGCAAGGCCCGAAGGGCGATCAGGGCGATACCGGCCCGGCTGGTGCCGCCGGCCCGCAGGGGCCGACTGGCGCGACCGGTGCCACTGGAGCCGCCGGGCCGCAGGGTGCCAAAGGTGATACGGGTGATCCTGGGCCGCAGGGCCCGGCGGGCGCTCAAGGTCCCCAGGGGATACAGGGCCCAGCCGGTCCGGAAGGGCCGCAGGGCGATCCCGGACCGCGAGGAATTCAAGGCGAGACAGGCTTGACCGGCGCGGCCGGTCCGCAAGGTCCGCCTGGCCCGGCGCAAGTGTTCGTGCAGCAGACGCGCCCGACCGAAGCCGGCCCGTGGATCTGGTGGGTCACCAACGCATCCGGCCAGATCGTCAACATGATCGTCAACGACGGAGCCTGACATGGCCGACCAAGAACCATTCGCCGGCATGGCGCAAGAAGACACGCTTGCGCTGGTCCAGAATGTGATGGTGCGCATCCTTGATGCGGTCGGGCACCTCACGCCTGATGCTCTCAGCCGCCTTCGCGTCAACGTCGAGGCCGGAACCGTCACGATTTCCAGCGGCACCGTGACAACGGTGACCACTGTCTCAACCCTGACCAACCAGGCGCAGATGGGTGGCTATGCTGCCAACCAGCAAATCCCGCTGTTGAACCTCCTCGGCGAGGGTGATCTCCGCCGCAACATCGTCCAGTCGTGAGGATCGAATGCCCGTCACAAACTTCAATCGCAAGATCCTCGACCTGAAGCGCTGGACTGTGATGCCGACTCCCGCCCCAGTGGCGACTTCGGCTGGGTCGTTCGTGATCTCTTCGCGCCTAGCGCAGCAGCGCCAGCTGTTCATGTCGAGTGCCACCGTTCATTACCTCTACTACCCTTTCGAGGATGGCTGGATTCAGATCCCGTCCGGCGCACTTGCCGGGACCTTCGGCGCGGGGGCATGCGGAACGTCAACCGCTGTAGGCCCTTCCGGCACTGCGACTGCTGGCACGGCGAACAGCCTGACTACCAATCTCACCTTGGCGCGCTCGCTCGCTGGGTATCAGATCGAGCTGACCGGCGGCCCAGGGGCCGGCGATGTGCGTACCATCGCCTTCAATTCGGTTGGCGCCAACGGCGTGATCACGGTCACAGCACCGTTCTCAGCCGCACCTACCGCTTCGACCACGTATCGCCTGCTAACGCCGCGCTATTACGTGTTGAACGCTGGCACGCTCGCGGCCGGTTCGTTCCGCGTCTATGACTTCGCGCTGAACACGTGGACCACGTTGTCGCAGACCGGCCTTCCAGCAACCTGGGGCACGGATGGAAAGCTGATCGCCACGCCGAGCTATGGCGACAACGGCGACGATGTGAATTTTGCCACCGGCACAGCCACCGGCGGCGCATCCACGACGCTGGTCAATACCGCCAAGGCGTGGGCTACCAATCAATGGGCAAACTTCCAGGTCAAGATCGCCTCCGGCACAGGCGCCGGTCAGATCCGCACGATCGCCAGCAACACCGGCGCCACCCTCACTGTCTCGGCAGCATGGACCACGACGCCGGACGCAACTTCCGTCTATCACATCGAGGGGAACGACGATTTCCTCTATCTGATGGGGAACAACGCGGTCACGCTATACCGCTACTCGATCAGCGCCAACACATGGACAACGCTTACCCCTGCTGCTGCTCGATCTGCAGCGCCAGGTGTCGGCATGTCAGGCCATTGGGTCTTTGGCGTGACTGAGGATTCCCGCTGGACTGACGAGAGTGCGATCATCAATGGCCGCCGCATCTACTCGTTCCGCGGCGGCGCTGCAGCGGGCAACCCCCTCGATTATTACGACATCGCAGCGAACACGTGGGTGACGGGGGCTACGGGCATTCCCTATGCCCCTGCCACCGAGACGTTCACGACCGGCTCGAAGTACGTGTATGCCGGAGACTATCTCTACATGCACAAGGACGCGACCGGCCGCTGGTTCCGCTACTCGTTCGCGCAGCAGAGCATGGTAGGCCTTGGAACGAACGTGTACCCCGGTGGCGCAGCAATCGTCGGCGACACGTCTTTCGACGTTGTGGAGCCGGAGACAGGCGTTCGGTTCCTGCAGATGCTGCTCAACACCAGCAATATCCACATGCGGTGCATGATCATCTAGCGGAGGCTGCTATGGATGGCTCGGTTCGAATTGCTCGCTACGAAGTCGTGCCTACCGAGGCGAATGTTTACGCCCAGCTCGTCGTGACCGTGATCGGCGTCAAAGTCGAAGTCACGGTACCAGTTACCATGCAGTCGCTAACCGCCGCTGCCGCATCGCAAGGACGCCAGGCGTGGGACCAGAGCGACCTTGTCACGGTCGTCAGCGGATACTTCGCCGCGCTGGCGACCCGAGTCTCATTCGGCTGAGAACACCCACGAGGCAAACATGAATCGCTTGATTAACGCGCTCGGCATCGAGCGTGGAAGCTTTCGCCTGTTCGGGTTCTTGTTGGCGCTTGCGCTGATCGTGATGGCCGGCGCTGTCCAGGCGCAGACACGAGAGCCGTTCCCGCGCTCTTGTTGCGGTGAATACGACTGCCTTTTGCATCCTGTTCCGCGAACACAGCTCGAGCGGCGCGAGGATGGCTGGTGGCTCAAGAAAGAGCAGAGGCTGGTGCCGTTCGACCAGACGCGCAGATCGCGCGATGACGGCGTTTACATTTGCCGGACGCAAATGGGACTGGGCACGCTCATCCACCCATCGGGTGAGAAGCCGTGCCTCTTTATCCCGGAAAGCGACGGCTAGCGAGATCCGGCAATTCCGCCGGATTTTGGCAAGTGCCGTGGCTGCTCGGTCGCCAGCTTGCTGTTTGACTGCCTCCATGCCCCCGCATGGTGTTTCCTCCCCCGACTTGCGCCCTGCCTCCGGTTCCCCGGAGGCGGGGTTTTTTGTGTCATTATGGTCTCGGCTGGGTTCGTGTGCGACTTCACGATTGCGCATATATGCGAATTTGGCTTGCCAATGAGCTTTCTGTGTTCTTATCTCCAGTCCTCCACCTTTCGATAAAACTCGGGAATGAGGGCGTGCGATCTGTCGCGGTAACCCCGAATTAACTGAGTGTTCAGGCTAAGCTGTTACGAATGGTGAGGATTTGTCCGGGCGGGAGAAAGGCTTCGACATGACCGAAATCAAGACAGACGAATCGCTTTTGAAGCGGCTGAAGGCGGCTGCGCAGCGGCCGATGACCGAGCAACAGGTCAAAGAGCAGCGTGTCTCGTTCATCCTCGGGATGGTAGGCGAATCTTCGAATGTGACCCGTGAAAAGGTCGAGTCCGTTTTGGCCCGTCAGGAAGGCAAGGCAGCCGCAGCTTGATCGTTCATGAAATTGTCCGGGGTGAAAATCACCCCGTCTACCAAGAATTAGAGATTGCGAACGGCAATCGCCAGTATGATTTTCTGCATTCGATTGTGGCCGCCTCCATTCAGCTGGGGCGGCCATTTTTGTCTCAACAGATTATCAAGGCCCTCAACTATCACGCAATTTGTTGCCTGCACTCACATGCCGGAGAGTATCGGCCGTGCCCTGTGCAGGTAGGGGATGATTATCACCCTCCGGCGCATTTTCGCGTTCAGGCGCTCATGGACGATTTCGTCAATCAGGTGAACCGTAACTGGGAGCTGATTGATCCGGTCGCCTTGGCTGCGTGGGTCCTTTGGCAAATCAACAACATCCATCCATTCATCAACGGCAATGGCAGGACTGCGCGAGCGTCCGCTTATTATATTCTTTGCGTTTCGACAGGTGGCCCGCTCCCTGGGGCTCCAATCCTGCCTGAGCTTCTGCGGCAAAATCGGGCAGAGTATGTCGAGCATTTGAAGACGGCCGATAAAGCATATGAAAAAACAGGGCACCCTGATCTCGGCCCACTTCATCAAATGCTGTCGCGACTGCTCCAGGCCCAGCTTAGCTCGGCGGAAATGATGGTCGCAGACAACCCAGCGCCGGCACGAGATTGAGAGTAGCCGCCCGGCGTGATCGCGGGTGGCTGGCCAGTCCGCCGGATGCGGGGCTTTTTTCGTTTGGGCATGCGGGAAGCGCTCAAAAAAGCCCTTACCCATCAATGCGCGAAATCCTCCCGCATTCTCCCGAAAAGCATTGAATTTCCTTGAATTATAGCAAACCTGCCGGGCCCACCACCCTGCTTTTCAAGCGTTGAAATCATTACGATTTCTGGCCGCGCTCCCGCGCTTTCCCTTTTTGTGGGAATAGATCGTTCAAGCGATGTTCCAGACGGGCCATGGCATCGGCTGCCAAGCGCTCCCGATTCGCGGTCTTTGTGTAGAGCGCAGCCATGCCGCCACCGCGCCACCCGAACACCGCATCCAGCCCCTTTTCGCTGATGCCTTCCTCGCTGGCGATGGTCGCAAGTGCCTTTCGCAAGCCGTGAGCCGTGCCAGGAACGCCAGTCGCTCGGCAAGCCGCCCCGAACCAATTCCCGAAGCTTTCCTTCGTCATCGGCTCTCCGCGCTCGCCTGCAATAATGGCCAGCGCCCCGGTAGGGCCGGCTGCTATGCTCTCGGCCAGCATGGGCAAGACCGGGATGCGCACTGTCTCGCCTGTCTTTTCGGTCTTGAGCGTGATCACGCCATTCCGAATGTGCTGCTTGCCCAGCGTGACGGCATCGCCCCGGCGAAGCCCAGTGAACAGCAGCACATCAAAGGCCAGCCTTTCGCGAGTGCCGAGCGGCCAACGCTCTTGGAATTTCTGGATCTCTTCAATGGTCCAGACGTGGTGCCCCTCGGTCTTCGGCTGCGGGACCGAGACATTCACGGTCGGATCGCTTTCGATCAATTCAGCATCAAGGGCCCAGCGGAATAGGCCGGTCATCGTGCGAACAAAGTGCCGGGCCATTGCTGGCGTTTCCGATCTCCGGTCGCGCCCATCGACAATGACTTTGCGGGTGATCTCAGAAACGTGGGCTGTTCCGGCCTTCTCGATCACGCCGCGCATGATGTTCTCGCGCTGGCGCTTCGTCGCCGGCGATAGCGTCTGCCACGCAGCGCTTTCCCGGTATCGCTGCCAAAGCCATGCCAGGCTATCCTTGCCCGGCTTCCGTGAATTGGAGGGCGCCTCGCCTCGAGCGGCGGCATGATACTGCTGAAGGAATTCCGGAGTGCCGAACAGTGCAGTCAATCGCGTGCGTGGCCCGTGGCCTACGCGATAAATCCATTGGCCGCGTTCGCGGTGCAGATGAGGAAGGCGGGGGCGGGGCATGTCGTCATTCAAAGCACGATCTTTCTTTTCTCGCCAGTCTCATGCTTGATTGGCGGAGCGGGCGCGGGAAGGTTGACGTTCACGAGCGTTCGGATTGTGCCATCGGGCAAGAAATCAACAGCCACCGGCACGCCTGCTTGCGCCACGCCAGCGATGATACGGCGCACGTCTGCCTGCGTGAATCTTGCGGGTGTGCGGGGCATGGTTAGTGCTCCGGGTATGTCGGTTGCTCGCCGTGCGCGACGTTCCGGCCAAGGTCAGTCAGTTCATACATGATCATGTCAGGGCGACCGTCGCGCCCCTTGTCCACCCGGAGAACGTGGAAAAGGCAATGGTACAAAGCAGCGCGCATCACCCAGTCATTGGCGCTTGTGTAGAAATGGTCTCGATACCCGGCTTTCAGTCCGAGCCCGCCATAGGCATGCACAACGCAGTGCAGGATCTTGTGGCTGAGGCTGCCTGCCAACGGATGCCGATGCGGTAACGCAACATCGCGGTCTGGCAACCGGGCAACGCAGCCAACGGTTTGCAGCGCGTCGCGGAAAGAACAGTCCCACGCATCCCTGACCATGGAAATCACTTGCGCGCGGGCTTTCGAGGCGTTTGGCGCATAGACTTCACAATAATGATGGTTGCCGTTGTGGCGCCGAACCGTCACGGAATAGGCCTTTCGAATGCGGCTCTCTTGGTGGATTGGCATGGTCAGGCCTCAATCCGTTTGCGAAGGTCATCGCTATACAGCAGCCAAGGATTGCGGAGGGTCATCAGCCGCCGCGCGTGTACCATGCAATCAACCTTCATCAGGGCATCGCAGGCCGCCAAAAAATCCGCTGCGGTGAGCTGCTGGGCTTCCATCGCCTGGCATAAGCGATCCATCGCGCTTTGCCGTTGATCGCCGGCGCGGGCAATGCATCTCATATACCAAATCGCCCCGACAATGCAGGCGAACGGATAGGCCGCAATAAATGCATGAAGCCAATTCATGCCTTCGGTCTCCCGATCGGCACCGCGCCCAGCTCGCGGGCCTCTTCAATCGCCTTGCTGATGGCCTGTTCTATGATCGAGCTGATGCCGGCGGCCCATATCGTTGTTCCGGAGCCGGGGCGTTCAAACTTGATCTGGACCTTATAGACAGACGGCCGGCGGTAGCCTTCCTGATCGACTTCGACCCTGCCGAGGCTTTCCGCTTCGCGCCATAGCGCGCCGAGATCCTGACCGTGCACCGCTTGGTTGACGAGTCTCATGCTGCCACCTCGTCGATGTTCTTGAAAACCGGCTCAAAGGCGATCACCGCCACCCATGGATTGGTGTCCCATGAGCCGGGGCCGTTGATGGATTCCCAGAGCTGCGAAAAGGCTTTCCGAGATGCGAAGCACCCAAGGCCAGAGCATGCGCTTTGGTTCATGGTTTGGCACGTCTGGCACCGGACCCCTTCGGCTATCGTGTCCGCAGAGCTGATATCCACCAACCGCTCGACCTTCACGTCCGTCACCTGGAGCGTGATGCGGCTTGCCCAGCGCGGCATGTGGATTGAAGGACGCCAGCGCTGCCCTTGAAAAAACCTGTCGGCTCGCTCGCTTGCGCGGTGAACAATTTGAGGGGCAGAAACGCGATAACCTTCATCGTCGATTTCTTTGCATTCAGCCGGAGGAACCAGCGCAGCAACGGGCCAAGCTTCGTCGCCATCTTGCGAGAATGAAAACTGGTTCCAAGCCTCACGGACCCATAGCAGGTCGCCGCGAGCGGCGGGGATGCGAACACGCTGCAGCCCGCCAGTTTCGCGAGCAAAGTGCGCCGTGCCCCGCGGGTCGTAGGCGGCCAGCCTGTATGCGTGCGCAGCGATCTGCGGCTTCAGGATCCGCCGTGTCTGGGTTTTTGAGCCGGCCAAGATAGCCCTGATCATCGGCGCGGAAAAAAGGATCGGACGATCAGTCATCGTCGCCTCCCAAAAAGACCCGCATCAGGATCGGGTGCTCATGCGTGCAGGTCTCGCAAATCAGGATTGTGCGGGGCCCGTCGATCACCTTGGCCATGTCCTCATTCGGGCCCATGACTGCAGCCAAAGGCGCGGCTGCGCCCATCATCGTCTCTAGGCCGTGCTGCCGCCTGACAGCCCCCATGTCGACACCCAGGCGGGAGACAGTCGCGCGATAGAACAGCGGCAGGCCGGCGTGCATCATGCCGCGACTGCACAAGGCGCAGGGCTGGAGATCGCTCTGTTTCATGGAGCGCCTCCAATCGTCGGAAATCCGTTGTGCTCGATGCCGTCCAGGAGCCGGCCGGCGCGCTTCTTTCCAACCCGGAACATCAGCTCCCCTGTCGAGGTGTCGCATTTGTCCGGATCGTGATCTTCGCCTTCAACGCTGGTTGGTTGGTCCTCTGGATAGAATTCCCCCCATTGCTTGAACAGGAACGGCACCCCAGCCGTTGCGCATTGGTCCCGCAATGACCGGGCCCAATCTGGGTGCATCGGCCGCGCGCCGGTCCCGCTCTCGCCGCCGACGACAACCCAATCCAGAAACCTGCGCTCACCGGTTGTCCGGTCCAGTTTGCCGTTTATCTTCATCCCGGCATCCCAGAGCGACAGAGGCCCCAGCAGCGGCTCTGCACTCACCCAGCGCACGGCCGCCGGTGTGGCCAGCAAATCCCGGATCCGTTCATCCGCTCGGCGCTGATCCTCGACTGAGACACCCAGCCAGACGTTGGGGAGGGGCCAGGCGCGCAATAGCGGATGATCGTCGGGCTGCCCGTCCATGAGCGGATAGTTTTCGTCCGTGATCAAATGGTTCGAAAACAGCCGCTGAATGCCCCACATTTTCAGAAATTCGCGGGCAATGATCCAGGATCTGTGCGGACTAGAAAGATATTCCCTCATCCGCTTCGCGCGCTTCGTGAGCACCTGAAACCGATGATGCGGCGCCAGCGCCATAACGGCGAACACGCGATCGATCCAGTTATCCGGCACATTCTCGTGAAACAGATCCGCATGGGCGCAGACGAAGATCATGCGCGGGCGCTTCCAGCGCAGCGGCTCGTCAAGCCATTGCTCGTTGAACCGAACCTGGCCGTTCCAAACCGGGCCAGCCTTCGTGTCGGCCGTAAGGCCAGCCCGGCTGGGGTGGTTCTTCATCCTCGTGCCTGCCAGGCGCATGGCATAGCAATTCGTGCAGCCGGGCGAGATGACGGAACAGCCAGTGATCGGGTTCCAGGTGGCGTCTGTCCATTCAATCGGGGTGTTGTCAGCCATGGGCCACCTGCTCAATTTTCTCGAGCTCGCCCGGGTGGCACGGCACCGCATACTTGCGGTCATCAAACCGGACCTGGACGTAATGCGCCTGCGACGGATCCTCGCGCACAACCATCCCGGTCTTGCCGGTGATCGTGTGGCGCACGCGCTGCCGGAATGCGAATTCCACGCCGTAGCGTTGTTTGATGTAGGCGTACTCCCCCGCCATCACACGCCACCCCGCAGGGCTGCAATGCTGGCCTGTTGCGCCTTCATTGCCCGGTCGCAATCTTCAATCTCCGCCACCAGGCGCTGATTGCGGCGCATGAGCACTTTCCGGACCTCTGACAGGTCCTCGAGCATCAGCTCTGCTTCCTGCAGGGCGCGGCTCGAATGGCTCACTACCGCCCGTTGACGGTTGAGATGATAGGCCACCTGGCGTGCTTCCTTTGGGTCAGCCGGCTCATCCGGTACCCGGTCAAGAAGTGCCTGCAATTGACTGACATGAGGCAGTGCCTGTGGTGGCTGCTCTGTTGTTTCAATCTCTGTCGCTTCGGCCATGGGGTGTTACCTTTCGCCAGTTCGAGGCGCGTCTCTGCGCCGGTGTTAAGCCTCGCCACCCGGTTAGGGGTGTCCGCGGTCTCTTCGCTTCGCGCGCCAGCCATTGAAGGCTGCGCGGGCGGCCGGGTCGTCTTTCGCCCACTGGACCAGGTCGACCAGCTTGGCCAAGGCTTCATGGTCGCCGGGCTGCAATGTGATCGTGGCCGGCTCGCCGGGGCGGTATGCGTCGCGCAATGCCAGCGCGATCTCGGTCAGCGATCGCCGGCCCATGTCCGCCTCTCCCGCTGTTCGGCCTCAAGCCGTTCCAGGACCCGGTGATAGATGTGATCGAGAACGCCCGGGCCGCTCTTGCCCATGTGCTCAGCCATGAGCACGATGCCCAGAACCACGCTCTCCGTCATGACGAGCGTGCCTTCCAGCTTGACATTGCCTCGTGATTGCGGCTCCACCAGCAGCCGCAAAACCCTTGGCACATGCTCGTTGTGAAGCTTCGTGTCCTGGACATTCATGGTGCGGCTCCAGTCTCCAGCGAGATCGCCTCGACCAGGTCCCATGGGTGCTCGATGTGCTCGGCCACGAGATGGCCCGTCTTTGCCCAGCGCAGGCGGCCATCGGTGAAACCAATCAGCGTGTAGTTGCTGATCGCCTGAACCGTCGCGATCTGGCCGCATCTGGCGCGATAGGTGCGCCCCTGCTGCAGCAAGCGATCTCCGCCACCGGCGAAAGTTCTTTCTTGCCGGTGAATGGTCTGAACGCGTCGTTGCACACTGCCCCGCTTCATGGCTGGGCGGCCTTCTTGCGCTTGGTGTGGGCTTCCATCGCGCTCAGGATCTCCGCCGCGAGAGCGTCGACGATCTTGATTCCCGAGCCATAGGCCGCGACTTGGCGCGCACGGCTGAACGCCTGCTCCTGATTGATGGTCTGGGCTACGGACAGAAACTCTGGCGATTGTTGCCACTCGCGCCGGATCTGCGTGAGCACAGCGCTCATGGCGGCAATCGTCTGTGCGCGCACATAGACCCCGTCCGTGTCGACGGTGGCGCGGGCGCAGCGCAGGACATAGACCGCCACCCCTTCCGCCAGCGTGCTGCAGATCTGGGCCACGGCATTATACGCCATGGTATCGCCAGCCTTGCATGACTGGCCAAAGTTGCTGGTCAGCATCCGGAGCCCAGCCTTGCTGCAGATTGACCGCAGTTTTATGGCGTCCTCATTGCCGGCAGCGAGCGCGGCCTTGTACTGCGCCAGCTTGGTGACCTGGATGACCTTGCCATTGATTGCCTCGAAAGCGCGGGCCTGCATCCCAGGGTCTGCCTGGATGACCTGGCACGGCACGTGATCGATGCCGCAAAGAGCGGCAGCGGTGGCACGATGCTGGCCGTCAACCACCGCAAACTGCCCGCCTGGGATCGGTGAAACGATCACGGCAGAGAACAACCGCCAGTCAAACCGTTCCACGATCTGGCGGATATGCCGGGCGGATTGCCGGTTCAGGTCCCGCTGATAGGCCGGATCCACCACCAGGCGATCAATGCCAATCCAACGCAGGTCAGGGGCTGGCCCAAAATTCTCGGGCGGCCGAACGGCCTCAAGGCCGGCCAATGTGACAGGGGTGATCGGGCGCGCGCTCATGGCTGTACCCCCCCCCTGCCGCATCCATTGCGTGCAGGTCGGCTCGCCGGATGGCGTGACCATGACAGCCGCGCATTGCCAGTTGCCGTCCTCAGGCTGCAGCAGCTGCTGTGCAGCCCAGATCGTGCCGATCGCCAGCAGGAATGGCATTGCCACAAACAGGATGTTCCCGGCGCGCCTCATGGTGTCCACCTCGCGGCATCTTCGGGTTGTCTTTTGAACCGGGCGGCGGCCTCGATTTCGGCCGCAATGCGCTTGCGCTCTCGCCTTTCGTGGGACCGCAGGAGCGCGCCAAGGATTGCCCATCCGGCCGCCAGCGCGACTGCCGTCATACCGGCGATCATCAATCCTTCCGGGGATGTTATGAGCTCTTGCAGGCGCGGACTGATCATCGGGCGCCCCCCTTGGTGGGCTGCGCAGCGCGGGGCACGGTGCCCAGCCGCCGATGGGTCGGGCAATAGACGCGCGCAACATCGCCAGTGTCTGCGCCGCAGTAGCAAAAGCCCTGATCCTGCGGATCGCCGATCGGCCATTTGCAAAAGCCGGGGCGCAAGGCCAGCAGCTTGACGCGGCGGGATTCTGGCAATGGGAGCGCTGCTTCGGCGCGCGAAAGTTCACGGGCTGGCGCGGTCATGGCCGCCCCTCGCTTGAATTCGCCGGCGCCATGCGCTCCAGGCGCTCGATCTCGGCAATGATCAGCGCGGCGGCATTGATCAGCAGTTCGCGCGGCGCGCCGTCGCGCAACCAGTGATCCGGCCACGGCCACAGCGTCTTGCGGTAGTGCGTGCGCATGGATGGCCGGGCGGCGACTACGGCATAGGTCGCGGCCGCCATCGGCAGCTCGCCGAATTGATACCGGTCGTCATGCTCTGCCCAAAAGCCGTGATGCACCTGCTGCCGCACGCGCTTCTCGACAATCTCGCGGGCGATGCGCTGCGCGCTTTCCGTGGCAGCTGTGCGCTCGCCGGTCATATCGCGATCCCGTCAGCGGAGGCCGACTCAAGGCTTGCGAGAGTTTTTGCCAGCGTCAGAAGCGACAGCGCAATCTGCTGCATGTCTCGTTGGAGCACCCGACTGGTGTAACTGTCCGGCTTGTCCAAATAGTCCGCTTCGCGCTGAATGGTTTCAGCCATTTCCAGCAGGGCGGGCACCAATTCCCTTGATCGCGCTTTGCTCATATCGCGCTCCAGCCATTGAACAGCGGGATTGCGATGATGGCCGTGGCCATGATCAGCACGATGCCGAGCAGGTCGGCAGCGTGCTCAAGTGCCCGCTTGCTGCTGCACTGAGTTGGCTCGTGCGCAGCGCCTGCGCTAAGGGAATGGGAATGATCGTTCGGCATGCTGGCTCTCCAATCTGAGGCCAGCATAATTCGGGACATCTCCCGGTGTCAACAATGTTCGGGAGAATTCCCGATATGATGAGCTTATGGAAGTTTCAGTGCGGCGCCGTAAAGCTCATCGGCCTTGTATGGGCCATCTTCCGGCTCCCCTATTGTGCCGGTCTTTAGAAGCATGGCGAAGCCTTGGTCAGTGCAGTCCGACGAAAGCTCCAGATGCTTCTTGCCTCCGTCAATGTGCCACTGATCGAACTCGACAAAGCCTCCCTCTTTGTCTCGGATCTGTATGACAGTTGCAGACCGCAGATTTTTCCAGGCCGATAGTGCGTCATTTTCGCTTTGATAGAACACCCATCCTCGCTGGAAGTTGAGTAGAGGACGCTCGCCCACCGTCATTGTTTCGCATTCAATGACAAGGGAGTTTTTTTCTTTTCCGTATTTGTACGTTTTCCGTATCGTTTGCGGCTTTATGTCTAATGCTTCGCCAAATAGTGAAACGGGCACATAAAAGTGCCACCCTTGCGTTGCTAGCTCCGGTCTCTCTATTTGTATTCGGGGCCGTTTTGACTCTGGCTCTTCGGCGTGCCGATCTGGGGTTGCGCCGAGGGCGTCTCGGCTTCGGCGGCGTGCTGGTTGATGTTTGAGGGCTAAAGCTAAGAGCGCAGTATCGGCGGCTCGTTCCTTTAATCCGACTAGATCTTCTGGGCTCGAAAGAAGGTGTGTGACGTCGCCGACGAGCAGGTCTGCCACGTGCCTGCAAAGCATTCCCCCGCGAGCAAAAGCAGGGCACGTGCAGTAGGTTCGAAGGCTTGATCCGCCGCCCTCAATTGTCACTCGATAGTGGTGCCCTCGCGACCCTTCAACATAAGCGTGAATTGTTTTATGACCTTCAGAGTTCATGAATAACCCGAATGGCTCTGCCAATTACCTTGATTGGCGATTCAATGTTTATCGCGTCATGATCTGTGTTCGTCGAGCAGGGCGCTAAGATTGGCGGCTTTTTTTTCAGATACCGCTTAAATGTTGTCTCGCCACCATCTTCTGATGCGACAACATAAAAGCGACGATCGATCAATTCTTTGTCGTTGCAATTGACAATTATTGTGCTTCCTTCCGGTGCCACCAAGTTCATAGAGTCACCTTTTACCTTCAAGGCAATGTATGCCCCGTCCGCAAGTTCTGCCACGGAGACGTGATCTAGCGTCTCGCTGTCGGTGACGCTATTTGCTTCGGCGAAGCCTGATGCGGCCACCCAGGAAACAATTGGAACACGCCGGGCAAATGGCATTATGCCATCAATTTCTTCCGGGCCTTCTCCCGCCGCCAGCCAACCAACCGTTGTCTGGAGAATTGGCGCCAGCGCAGCCAGGCTATCCACCTTGGCTCCCTTGACCCCCTTGTTCTTTCCGGCCAGGCCGCGCCTCATATCGCGGATCAAGCTATCGCTCTTTCCGGCAGCAATTGCGGCTGCGCTCTCGGTAAGGCCGAGTTTTTCCAGTCGCCGATTTATGCGCGCCACAATCTCTTCAAGCATGGGGGAATAATGCCCTAGCGGGCTCATCTCAAAAATCGGGAAGTCTCCCGTTGACATATCGGGAGTTTTCCCGATACCATGTGAGAATGACATTCACGGAATCCCTTCTCATTGTTTGCCGTGCTTACTCGGAAGCGCTCGCTATCCCGATGAAGACCGCTTCCTCGCGCGTTTTCGATGAGAGCAAGCTTTTGGATGCTGTTTTGTCCGGCCGTGCAACTTTAACCCTAGCTCGTGCTGATAAGGCTTTGCGGTGGTTGTCGGATCATTGGCCGGATGGCGCCGTGTGGCCGCGTGAGGTTGCTCGCCCGGCCCCTGATCGGCCGACACCTGTCTCCGGTCAGCCCGATTCCGATTTTTGCTCAACACAGCACCTGGTCTGACCATGGTGCTGGCATCTCTCCCCCTGCCGGCGGTTGATGTCATGCTGCGGCAGCGCCTGGCGGTGGCTGCGGCCCCGCCCTTTTCCTTCCTGCGTCGGCGGTGGTCCTGCCGTGACGTCCTGCAGCCGGGCGCGGGTGGCGCAGGGGCCCGGCACTTCCTTTCTGGTGGCCCTCGTGCGCTGCCCGTCATCTCCCGAACCTCAATGCTTGATGCCTCGTCACGGATCGCAATCAAGCATGAGGTCTCGGGATGTTCTTCCCTGTTTCGTGGAAAAATTGCCGAAAGGAATTCGCCATGAGTTCTGCGGCTGTCGGCTGGGCTGAGGCCCTGGTCGAGCGCGAGCAACGCGATGGACTGACAAAACCGGAGGCAACGCGCCGCGCTGCCGTGCGGGCCAGAATTTCCCCGGGGCAGCTTGAAGGGCTGCTGAGAGGGCGGGTCAAGGACCCAAAGACGGGCACGGTTGAGCGCATACGCTCTGCCTTTATCGCCGCCACCACGCGAGAGATCGAAAGGCTTTCCAATGAGCTGGAAAGGGCACGTGCGGCTGGTTTGGATCCTGATTGCCGCGAAGTGCGCAAGGCTCGCGCTGCGATGGCGCGGCTGCAGGAAGCTTTGGGCGAATAGATGGGCACGAAAACCAATCCCCCACTCAAGGCCGCCGTAGCAGTTCTGACTGTGCTGCTGGCCGTGGGCCTTGCAGGCTGCACAATCAGCATTCCTGTGAGGCCGTTAACCGCATCTTTGGGGTTCTTCTCATGACCTGGACCGCTGAATCGCTTGCCTCGAGCATCAGGACAACCAAGGCGAAAGCGGCAGCGCGCAAGGCGCTTCCGTTGCCAGATTTTGTCAGGGCCACGCTGGCCTATGACGCCTTGAGCGGGCGCTTTTTTCGACTGGGCAAAGCGTGCGGGAAGGGTACCCGAAACGATTTTGGGGTTGGAAGCATTTGCCGGGGTTATCTGGCCATCCGCGTGCGCGGTCAGCGGATTGGTGCTCACCGTCTGGCTTGGATCCACCATTACGGGTGCGAGCCGGACGGAATTGTAGACCACATAAACGGCAATACGCTCGACAACCGGATCGTTAATCTTCGCGTTGTCGATCGGGTGGGTCACGCTGTGAATCGGACGGCGTCGAGCCAGAGTCGTCTTGGCGTCAAAGGCGTCCATTTCCACCGTGGCGCAAATCGCTTTCGAGCCCAATTCGCGCATGCGGGGCGCCGCAAGCATTTGGGTTACTTCGACACGGTCGAGCAAGCCAAGGCTGCTTACGATGCCTATTCGCTGCGAGTTCATGGCAGCTTGTCTGAAGCCTACAGGGCGGTAGCGCCATGAATGTGCTGAAGATGTTTTTTGCTGTGAGCCTGGTTTTGGGTGCATCCGCTTGCGCTGCACGAAGCGATTTAGCCTCAATTGCTCAAAAATATGAGGGGCGGTCTGGTCCGTCTTTAGGCCTTCCGGCCACCCTTTGGTGCGCAGATTTTGCCAATTTCATCCGAAAGGAAGCTGGCCTGACACCTGTACGCAGCCGCCGGGCCATCGATCAGGCCAAGGGTGGCCGGCGGATCTCTCAACCCGTGCGCGGCGCGCTCATGATCACGCGTCGCGGAATGCGTGGTCATCACGTCGACGTTGTTCTCGAGGTTCTGCCGGGCGGCATGGTTCGCGTGGCTGGCGGCAATGTCGATGGGCTTGTTCGTGAGCGGATCCTGCCAGCGCAAGGCCTTTTTGTTCTCCCTGGATAAAGGCGCCGCGCCATGCTGATTTGCCCCCCTCACATCCCCCTGCATCGTGTCGAAAGAGCCGTTGCGCGCATCCGGGCGATGCGCGGCGTTGACTGCGAAAAGCCGTGCCGGTTTCCGAATGACCTTGGCTGTGAAACGCAGCTGTATCTGGGCGCCGGGGTTTTCCGGGCATTTCCTATGGAGCGCATGTCCGTTGTCGCCCAGGTGTGCGGCGTCGATGTACCGGACGCGCCATTTTTCACGATGCTGATCAGCATTGCCGAGACCAGCGATCAGAAATGGATGAAGCGCGCGATTGTCGACGACGTCTCGCGCATCCTGCTGGGATTGCCGGTTGAACCGCTGCCGCTGCAGCGCGCGGCCAAGGCCTGGATGGCAGTGACCGGTGCCGCCGCGCCGCCCGTCGATCTCCTGCCTGGAATGAGGGCTTCCCGATGACCCGCAAGCTGACCAGCCGCGATGTGTCTGCATTCATTGCTGCGAAGATCGACCGGTTCGGGAAGGTCATCCTTCCCGGGCTTGGCACATTGCGCCTGGTGAACCGGGTGCCTCGTCGGGTCCGCCACCCGGCCACTGGCGAGCTGTACCAGCTGCCCGCTCGCCAGACGCTCGCATTCAAGATCAGCCGCCCGCGCAAGCGGTCATGAGCCCGGCCGGCTGCGCCGGCTGCCACCATTGCACGAAAAAAGGAGGCCGCATGTCCGGTCCCGATGAAAACGTTTCGTCTCTTGCATCCCGTCTGCGGGCAAGTGGCGCCACTGTGGTCCTCGACCATGAAGGTACTCCGACCATTGTTCTACCTGTGCAGAAAGACGCAAAGCCCGGCGCCAGCCAGGAGATCGGCGCGAATTCCGCCGGCCAGCTCAAGGCGTTCCTGGAGCGGGTCGAGCGCCTCGAGGAAGAGCGCCAGGCGATCAGCGACGACATCAAGGACGTCTATTCCGAAGCGAAATCGAACGGGTTCGACACGAAGATCCTGCGGAAGATCGTCAAAATCCGGAAAGACCCTGACCAGTTCCGCGAGGAAAGCGAAATTCTGGACACTTACCTCCATGCGCTGGGGATGGTCTGATCATGAGCGGGCCAACAGAGACCGGCCTCTATGGTGGCGCACTGGTTGACTTGGTGCATCCGCAGTGGCGTGATATTGATCTTGGCGCGGTGGCGCTTTCGCTTGCCCGGCAGCCTCGATTCCTGGGCCATACAGACAGACCGGTTTCCGTGCTCGAGCACAGCCTGGCTGTCGCAGCCATGGTGCCGGAACGATACCGCCTTGGTGCCTTGCTGCATGATGGGCGCGAGTCCCTGATGGGCGATTTCACGCGGCCTGTGCAGGTGGCGCTTGAGGCGTTTTCGCCACATTCCGGCGCGGTGGCGATGGCCATTGAGCGGCTGGGCTCTGGCCTCGATCGCGCGATTGCGTTGCAGGTCCTGACCCTGTCTCCCACTTATGCCGGCGAAAATGCCGGGGGCACTCACCATCACGCGGCTGCAATCATGGTGGCCGGCGAAATGGTGTCCGAGCCTGTCAGGACGGCCGATTCCGCGGCGTGCGAATTGGAAATCCGGGCGTTCACCAGCTGGCGCGGTGATGTCCGCCGCCCGATCAATGTGCGCGAGTTCTACAATCTTCTGCCACCAGCACCGGACACGCTTTGCCGCGTCTGGCTTGATTGCCTCGAGGATATCGTGCTGCAGCGGTTTGGCGGCCGGCGCAGTGATGCGGGGCGTGCCCGCTCGGCTTGGCTATGGGGGGCGGGGCCATGAGTTCACCCGGCGCCATCCCCTTCCATCCTCTCGCTGACTTGTTCCCCCTCATTGAGGGCGCGGAATTTGAGGCGTTGTGTGAGGATATCCGCTTGCATGGGCTGCGCCAGCCGATCCAGATCTGGAATGGCGCGATCATTGATGGCCGGAACCGGTACCGCGCGGTATGCGCGATTGATCCAGACTTGCGCTTGACTGCGCCATCTCGGTCCGCGTGGTTCGAGGATGTCTCGCATATTCACCCGCAACTGCTGCCGGCGCATGTCGTTTCGCTCAACCTCCGCCGCCGCCATCTCGACGAAACACAGCGGGCCATGATCGCGGCGCGGCTGGCGACAATGCCAGCCGGGCGCCCGCGCACCGCTGATGAAACCCCCGCAAATTTGCGGGATTCTGGCGCGGCGGGAATGGCCACAGCGGAAGCCGCCGGCCTGCTCAATGTGTCGCCACGGTCGGTTGAGGCTGCGCGCGCATTGCACCGAGAGGCGCCGCCTGAGGTCGTGGCGCAGGCCGAACGGGGAGAGGTTTCGCTGCATGCGGCGCGCACCGGCCTGAGGGCGGCCAAGGCCGTCCTGGCGCAGCGCGGGCAGGACGTCACGCCAGAGGCTGTGGCCAAGGCCTATACGCTGCTGCGTGACCAGGCCGAAGCGGCGCGGCTAGCCGCCAAAGAGCGGAAAAAGGCGCAGCGGGCCGAACGCGAGGAAAGGCTGGCGGGACGTATTGCGGCGGCCAATGCCCAGCTCGAAGCCGCTGAAAAGCGGTATGGCGTTATCCTTGCGGACCCGGAATGGCGGTTTGAGACGTGGGGTGAGGGCGGGCGCGATCGCTCGCCGGAAAACCACTACCCCACGAGCGCGACGGATCTGATCGCGGCGCGACCTGTTGGCAATCTCGCGGCCGAGGATTGCGTGCTGTTCCTATGGGCCACGCCACCCATGCTGGTGGACGCGCTGGAAGTCATGGCCGCATGGCGGTTTCAGTATGTCACCCACTGCATGTGGGACAAGCGGCAGATCGGTCTCGGCTATTGGTTCCGGTTCCGGCACGAGCTGCTGCTGGTTGGTGTGCGCGGCAATGTGCCGGCGCCGGCCATGGGCGATCAATGGCCAAGCGTGATCGAGGCGCCGCCCGGCGAGCACAGCGAAAAACCGGCGCGGTTTCATGAGCTGATTGAGGCGTATTTCCCGACCCTTCCCAAGATCGAGTTGAACGCCAGGCGGGCCCGCCCCGGCTGGGATGTCTGGGGCGCGGAAGCGCCGGGGGTGGCCAATGGCGAGTAGGGAAGCGCTCGAGCAGGCTGCCCACAATCGCGCTGCCGTCAAAGCGCTGATGGCGACTTATCCCGGCATCACTCAGCGCCAGGTAGCGGCAACGCTTGGCATTTCGGTCATGTGCGCCAACAGGCATTTCAACGCTGTTCGCAATGAGTGGCGCGGCTCCTTCACGCTCCTCCGCGCGCGGCGGCAGATCGGGTGGGGGGCGTCATGAGCGCGAAACTCCTCGGTCTTGCCTTTGATGCCGAAGCGCCATCGGCCAGCGCCAAGCTTGTGCTGATCAAGCTTGTCGATTGCTGCGATGACGAGGGCAAAAAAATCTTTCCGGCGGTCCGCACGCTGTCGCGGGCTGCGCAATGTGACCCGCGAACGGTCCAGCGACACATTGCGATGTTTTGCACCGTGGGGCTGCTGCGGCGGGTGCGAGCCGGCGGGCAGGGGCGTGGCGCGACGAGCCATTATGAAATGGACCTGGACGTGTTGCGGCTGATCGCCACGAAGGGCTGGGCGGCTGTCTCGGGCACCGTGATTGCTGGCGCGAATGATGATGACGCGGGGGAACAGGAGCCCTCAAGTCATGCGGAAAACGCAGAGCAAGAGCAGTCTGCAGCAGCCCCAGAAACGGCTAAGGGTGACACCATGTCACCCTTAGAGGATGGCCTTAGGGTGACACCAGCGACAGTTAAGGGTGACACTAGTGCCACCCAACCCCTTAATAGAATCCCTCAAGAGTTAGAGAGAGAGCGCGTGAGCGCGAATGCGCAGGGGCAGCCATCTCCGAATGGGGGGGAGCATGCTGCCAGCGCAGGGCTGCCGGGGGGTGTTGAGCCAAGCCCGGCAGGCGAGCCAATCCCCCAGATCGAGCAATTCGTGAAAGCCTGGCCAACGAGCCTTGCCGATAGCCGAGCCAAAGTTGAGGCGGCGTGGGGTCGGCTGACCATCCCTGAGCGGCGGCAGGCCCTAGCCGAAATCCCTCGGTTCCTGGCGGCGCTGAAGGCGATGGGGAAATCCTATCCACCAGCCGGGTTTACCTATCTTTCGGAAAAGCGCTGGCAGCAGCTGCCGACGATGAAGGCGGAGGCTTCCTCTGGCGAGATCGTCAGCATCAAGCCGTTTTCCCGGCCGTGGTGGGCAATGTTCCACCGGGCCCGGTCTGGGGTCGGCAATGCCCGCCTGTTGCTGCAGCGAGCCGAACAGGGCCGCGAGATGTCATTCCGGAAAGCCGAGATCGACCAGGCGCGCCCTGAGGCCCTGAAGGCGTTCCCGGTCAATGGCGATGTGGCCAAGGCCTTCCTGTCGAGTGCAGCGCGAACGGGGCTCCATTTCCCGAAATTCGCCGACGACAAGTGGATTTTTCTCCCCGATCGCGAGAGCGCGGGGCAGGCGGTTGACGAACTGAAACAGGCAGGGGGGCTGTGATGGCGCGGAAGAACCGCAAGACGAGCAAGATGAAAGCCCAGCACGCCCTACTGCTCGAGGCGGCGCGTCTCGAGGCTCAAAAATGGCGGGAAGGTCGGCGCAAGATGCTGGCAAAAATCCCGGCAGGCCTGGTGTGGTTCGTCGCGGTTGTGCGACCAGGGAAAGAGGCCAAAGCCTTGAAGGCGCTTCATGATGCCGGGTTTTGGGCCTACTGCCCAGTTGAGCGGGTAACGATTGGAACAGGCGTTTTGCGGCGTGACCTCGCCCGCCCGCTGTTCCCGCGATACATGTTCATCTCGCGCAAGATCGGATCCGCCACAATCGACGGTGTGCAAGAGGTCTCCGATGTTCTTGGGCGTCAGAGCGGCGCGTGGTCCGCGGTGCCTGATGGCCTGATCCGGTCGCTGATCGATTCTGAGGGCTTGGGCGTGTTTGACCGGACTGAGAGCTCGGTTGCGGTGCGCCAAAAGGGTCGGCTCAAAAAGTTGTCAACAGGCGACACCGTCATTGTGGCTGATGGCCCGCTGGCTGGATTCCCGGCCAAAATCATGAGCATAGATGCGCAAGAGCGTGTGCGGGCGCTGGTCAATATCTTTGGCCGCGAGTCCCCGATTGAGGGCCGAATTGACAATTTCGAGGTAGCGGCTTAGCGAATCTTACTCAGGACGACCCGCTGAGAGAAAGACGTGCGCAGGCCCTGGCTAAGTCCAGATAAGTCCAGCGACGGCGGAGCCAGTGTCCAGCAAGGCCAAGAGGCCAGCGCTGGGACACACTCAATCAACAGTTATGCGCTCAGTTTCAAGCCAGTTTGAAGGTCGCTTTCGATGGCGTCTGTATCGATCAGCTTTGCTGACCAGATCATGCAGCGCCATGGAGCGGCATTCGAGAAGCTCGGTGCGGGCGGAACGAAAAAGGTCCTTAGGCTCGCCTTAAACCGAGCCGGTCAGCAAGCGAAAACGGGAGTGACCCGAGCGCTTGTGCCGCAGACCGGGCTCAAAGGCGCGACGATCAGAAAAGCCGTCAAGCGTGTGAGTGTAAACTCTAGCGCTGATGACCTGAGCTACACCCTGATGACGAAGGGCGGGAACATCCGCCTGAAGTATTTCAAAGCGCGCGAGACGCGCAGGGGGGTCTCGGCGGCCCCTTGGAATCAGCGTCAGGTTTTTGCCAGCACCTTCCAGCGGGCGGGATGGTGGCGTTCGGGCCGCGTCGATAAGCCGAATTGGAACCGCCAAGTCTTTGAGCGCGTCGGTGGAACAACGAAAGGCTTCCGCCGATTGCGTAGCGCCAAAGAGACATGGAAGAACAGCAAGAGCCGGATGGACCGCTTCAAGGTCGTTCGCTCTGATCTTTATATCCCCGAAGAGATGATCAAGGGGCGGTCGCTGGCTGCGTGGCAGTCCGTCATGCACGCCGCGTTGACCAAACGCATCGCTCACGAACTGGCGCGCTCGATCCCCGGCATGGGGTAGGGCGGCGCCCGATCCCCGCCATCGAGGGCGGGCAACACCGTGGCCGCCGCGCCACACCCCCCCCTCTTGCGGGTCCTTCCCGGTGGCCCTCCCCCTTCACGGGCGGTACGGC
>JACCDR010418355.1_pt1 | contig 48992 bp, 70 predicted proteins | sample 7446431 | NCBI WGS metagenome assembly JACCDR01 (sample SAMN15323443, study PRJNA562643) | freshwater metagenome | isolation source: river surface water | place: USA:Blue River Watershed | collected 2017-08-17 | reverse complement strand
GAAAGGTCGGCTCCGGAAAGTTTGGCTCCGTAAAGGTCGGCTCCTGAAAGGTTGGCTCCGGAAAGGTTGGCTCCGGAAAGGTCGGCTCGGGAAAGGTTGGCTCCGGAAAGGTTGGCTCCGGAAAGGTCGGCTCGGGAAAGGTCGGCTCCGGAAAGTTTGGCTCCGGAAAGGTCGGCTCCGGAAAGGTTGGCTTCGGAAAGGCCGGCTTCGGAAAGGTTGGCTTCGGAAAGGCCGGCTCGGGATTTAACGGCCTCAATTACCGCGTCTTTTAAAGCGGTTAGTTTGCTGTTAAATAATACCAGTGATGAGTCCCATCGTGATTTGATTTCGATCATAAATTTGTGTTTTCGTTTTGTGCTGCTGAAATCGGGTCTAGGCTGTAATCGTTTTCCTTTAGGTCGTGGTGAAGATTGAGGATGAATGCTGTGTGTTCAGGTGCGCTGATTTCGTCGCCGTGGCACCTATCACGCGGAGCCTCAGGAAGCTTCATGCCAAGGCTTTCCGCGTGGTCAATGCTTAGTTTGAGAGCGGCTGCAAAGAGGGTCATTTTAATAACAGTTTAATTAGCCCTACGATAAACAGCAGCAAGAACACTATAGCGAATCCACCCCACAGTGGGGCAGTCACCCACCACCAAGACCACGCGATGACTCCGCAGAGTTTAAGTGTTAGGAATATAAGGAATAAAATTGGCAGTAATGGGAATGATGATTTCATATTTCTAATTATGTAAGTGGTAAAACTTTACTAGTTCAGCCCTGATTCTATCACCGCAAATGGGGATGTTGGCTAACGATAGAACACGGTCTAAATACTCGCCTGCGAGGAAGGACAGCAGGTCTTTTGCGCTCACATTCTGGTGCATTGCACATTTCACTTTTGAGCGGTTTGCTCTATGCCCACTTAGCGCACCGACGGACAGGGTAAACGGGTCTGATAGGTGTCCACTACGGCAAATGTTCCGGTAATCTTCAATGGCGGTAATCACCATCGCCTCAACCAGGTTCCGGCAATTCTCCAGCTTGTATTCAGCGCGCATTTTGGATGGTTTCAACGTAAAACTTTGCTATTGACCGAAAGGCAGCTTTGTCAGCGGCATTGGCATTGCTGTAACTCGGCATTGCGAAACCGTGGTTCTCTCTGACGGCCCTGAATATGTTCCACAGAGTTACCGCGGTTGCCCTGATCTCTTTTTCTGTTGGTGTTGCTTGTCTTGTCATATTATTACTCCCGCATTTTCCGGCGGACGACTTCGGCTGGTGAGATGCCAAGTTCAACCGATCTTTGCTTGATCTTGAAGTATTCGGAGACTGGAAAGGCAACTCCGATCATCAGTCGCTTTTCAAGTTCTGGCATCGGCGGCCTGCCTCTTTTTCTTTTTGTGGGAATTTCTTCGTTCACAAATTTGCTGGAGAGTTATTTCGCGTTTTTGCGGATACGGATGCGGAAATCCACTCCAAGGCGTTTTCCCCACACATCAAGATCACCGTTGTTTTCTGTGGCTGAGTCCAGCTCGGTAACGTTTTCATCGTTGTCGATTTTTTCCAGCGCGTCCTTGGGATCATCCACAGTCAGGATGACGATCTCATTGTGACTGATGCTGCGAGCGATGGCTGGTTTGATTTCGGTTTCAGTTTGCATTTCAAGTCGGAGTTTAGTGGTTGGTTTCGTTTGCTGGAAACAAGTAAAGCGATTTCCTGAAAAATGGGAAGAGAATTATTTTAATAATAAATCAAAACATGGTGATTTTTCTATTGACTCACCTGTGTTTATCAGGGTTCCCGGCTAACTAATTATTTTCATTGCGACAATGTTTTTCCCGTTTATCATGCAAAAAGTTCATTGGTTTTTATTCATTTTCCAATGAGCTAGGCTCCTTGTGATTTATTCATCGGGAGCCTTTTTTGTGCTTGCGCCTTGCTTCCGGTATGCTATTTGTCCGGTGTTCGCAGAGCAATTGCGGAAGACTTTTAGACTCTACCTCCCGAAAGGGATACAGGAAGAATGACAAGGCCAGTCGAGAACATCAGCCAAAAGCCCGCCGAGATTGCTCCTCAGCGGGTTTTTCTTTGCGTATGAAGCCTAACGGCAGTTCCCGACAATGAGCCTGAATCGCGAGCCGTTAATCCAGACCGCGTTAGTGAATGGGAATAGTTTTGTCAGCGAGCGCAATGTTCAGCGAGAGGAACAACGCTTAAACCTTGGAGGAAATTCCAATGGTAAGTAGGATTAAGACAAAAGCCGAAAATGCAGAGAAACCTACCGCGTCTGCAAGTAGGCTGATGTTAGGTGAGTTAGCGAAAGCTTGGCTCCAAAGGGAACAAGGAAACTATTAAAATTCAGAAGCTTGTTTTTCACTGAGAGAAACAGGTAAAGCTCTCGCTTTCACCAAAGGGAACGGAGTAATAGTAATAGAGATTATATGAGTAATAAGAAACCAACCAATAGAGAGATTGAAGAGGAAAGGCATAGAAGGGTAATCAATCTCACAGGAAGAGTTCCACACTGCCACGGCGGACAAGAATCAGTAAGAGGATTGAAGGCACCAAGTCAACGGTTTGACGCAAGGTGTTCAACCTGCCAAGGAGCAAAGGGGATAAGATCAGCAAAAGGTGAGTGGATTGATTGTCCTAGGTGCAACTCCTAATATATTGCAGCGACAAATCCAAGCCTCACCCCTACCTCCCGCCATTACCCCCTTGCTTTCCAATAAAAACGCTGAGATTCCAGTTATAGAGCGTAAAAACGGCTATCCTGATTCAATCTGCGACCAACTAAACCGGGTAAAGCGGGAAGTATAGCTGTAACCGGGTATAAATGGGTATAAAAAACGGCTAGCCAGATTGGTTCCTGATTCCGGTGAAGCTGTGATTATTTTTAAAAGTAAATCAGGCGAGACCAAGGCAGCAAAAAGCCGCTCCCGGTTAAGAGAGCGGCTTAGTTGTTAAGTGGAGGCTAGGCTTTAAAAGTCAGACAGCTTAAAGCTCCCAACAGTCTTTTCCCCCGTCTTTGGGTGGTAGTATTCACACCTTACCCAAGGTGTAAGTTTTAACTCATCTCCAATATTGTTTATGCTCCAAAGTAGTTTTTCGAGTTTCATTTCGCCACCTCCTTTGCGCCGAGAAGGGCGGCGATTGCTGCGCCTATCCACTTTGGGGCGTTTGTCTCATGAAGGGGCATCCCCCCGGCCTGCGCTAGCGTATATTGCATGTCGCGTGAAATGCCGTCGAGTGTTTCCACCAGCTCCTCATGGCTGGCTTTCAGCGCGTCGTATAGGGAGGCTTCATTTTCCAGCTTGTCGCAAATTTCCTGCACATCATAAGCCGCGATGCTTTGAGCCGGATGCTCAATCGGAAGCATGGTTTTTACGTGGCTTAGTTTATTAGTCAGATCGTTAATTACTTTAAGAGCTTCGTTTATGGGGTTCATATTTTCGGGTGTGGTTTGTGTGGTCATGGTGATTATCTGTTAAGTTTAACAACGAAGGGATAAAAGCAGCCGTCAAAGTATTTAACACTGTATTTATTCCCCTTGTGATCAAAGGTGGATGTGAGTTCATCGCTTCTGTCTACATAACTAAAGCGAACATCTGGACGGGATATGTGACCAGCTTTAGCCAGCGCATTCAGGGTTCGTTTGTCGGTAATTACGTTAGATTTAATGTGTTTCATATTATAAGATTTCAACGGTTTTGCAGTCGGCGGGTGAGTAGTTAGCGTTTGTTAAGGATTAGGTATGTTGCAAATGTCCCAAAAACTAGCGTGCAGAGACAAAAGCAGGTGAAGCAGAAGAGGGTGATGTCGAGGGGGTTCATATTAGCCTTTCCTTTCTTGTTTAGCTTTCTTAATTATGTTCGCCAGGTTTGCTGCGAACACTTCCCGAGCCTCATCTATCCTGATCTGTAAATCCTCTTCAAATTGCGCTGTCACGGATACGGGATTTATGTTTCGGAGATTGCATCCAACCTCCAAAAGCAACGTGTCGAAAGACAGCGGCTCTATAAGGTTTTGGTTACGTTCGTAACCGTCGTTGAGGTCTATATTATTCCAGTTCATTTTTTTAAATTCGGTTAAGGTTAATTGGAAAAAGCTTTCACTTCTTTCTTCGTGCATCCAGTTTGTAAATCAGAGTGAACTTTAATCTTTCCGCTGTATTTCAGCGCGATAATATCAAATCCAGTTGACTCAGATAACCGCTGATAGCATGCATACTCGAATTGTGAGTCATATCCATATTGGAATGGTACCGCAAAAAAGTATTCGTCCGGCAATCCGAAATTAACCGTGCACCGTGCGGAGAAATATGAGTTTCCATTTACCCGGTCAAACCATTGCTTGCCGGTGATGATTAGTGTTTTGATGTTCATTTTAGTAGGTTGTTTTTGCTGTCTGAAAACCACAATACATTTTCCCCAAAGATTGTCATCAATTATTTTTAAAACTATATCCAAAAGCATGGAGAAAACTATTGACATCCTCATTCTATCAGCATTCCGAGCTCATTATTTATTTTGCAAATAATTCAATAAGCGCAATCCAGCGAATAAAAGCAGGCCACAAATCACAGTGTCTAATCAATCACCCAAGAAGTAGTTTTTATGGGGAAAGCGGAATAATATTTAGGAGCGCAAATTCGCCAAATAGCTTTTCCGCTTCTGCGTTGTAAGCTTTAGCAGCCTCAATCTCGCTGTTGTAGTATCCAATACCTCTTTGCCTGCCTCCAGGTGGAGTGATTGCAGCCTGCCACTTTTTAGCGTTCTTACTCCACCAGACACCTTTATAGTTAGAGGAACATCCGCGCTTCTTTCTGGAGTTTTGAATGTTCTGGCTTTGCGTGCATATCCGTAAGTTTGCAATTCTATTATCCAAAGGATTGCCGTTTATATGATCTACAGTTTGCCCCTTTTTCGCTTTTATCAAAAGCCTATGAAGCAGGATAACTCTACGTCCATTATCCGCATTGCCGTTACGGTAAACATAATTAGATCGCGTAACTCCCCATTTCCCATTATTAAGCACCTCTAAATTTTCATCATCTATTATTACAGTCTTGTTTTTAATTATTATATTCATGATCATACAATAACAATGATAGCCATTAATTCAAACCATATTGTATGATTAATTTTAATTCCGCTATCAAGTTGTCAACGCTAGTGCTAACAGTCTTTATTTTCCCGCGATATCGCTATTGCCGTGACATCCAATAGACAGCTTGATTCCCGTCAACTTATCCGCTGTCTTGCTATTTGTAAATCATCGGTAAAGCTGCCATTTTCTCACCTTTACATGACAGCGATAAGCTGATGTTATGCCATCCATTCCTCTGTAACTACTACATTGTAAGTCATTTACGATCATTTACCCCTCATGCTACTATGGTTGTTGCCTCGTGTAATAGTGAGAATAGGTGTGAATCAAAACTATTATCAGAATAATTCTCATTCATGAGAGAAAAGTAAGGAGGAAAGGGAGGCTCTACGTGTACGCGAGAGGCAGGCTAAGGGGAACATCGGCCTCCGGCCCCCTCCCTTCGCCCAAGCCGGGCCCGTCAAAAACTATATCTAGCTCACACGCACTGAGCATAAAAATGAAGCTGACTTAACATATGTTAACAATCTTATCCATTTACGGTCTTTGGCAAATTAATGATATTGCCACCGTTTAACGTGTTATTGTATTCATTCTTAATAGTGTCGCATGGCGTGATACGCTTAGTAGTCCTCCGTTTACTACTACGCTTTTGCTGGTTTTTGGGTTGAATCTTGGCTTGATGTTCGGCCCATTCCTCGTCTATGAGGGTGTAGGTGTTTGACGAGTTATAGTTTCTGGATCGGATGATTATTTGCAGGGACTCTAGTTCCTTGATTGCCTTGAACACGGTGTTACGGGATAGCCCGGTATATTGCATTAAGAGTTCCCCTGATGGGCAGCTTCGTTTGAATCGGTTGACGTGAGCCTTGATGGCACCTAGGATGCGGTAAGGGATTGGTTTAAGCTTTGGGGACATAGCGAGTTGATGGAATAACTTAGACCATCCTGGGGTTGCCTTTGGTTTTAGGTATGACTTCATTGAAATGAAAAGCCCCTCCTGCGTGGACTCTGCTTTTTATGGCAGCACAGGAGAGGCGAAGTGAAATTTGGTTATCCGAGTCCAAGCGGATAATTGGAGTGTAACGGAAAGTTGTTGCAAAGCAACTTTGGATGTGGTTAAAGGGAGCTTATGGCAAAGAATCCTAAACCTAAAAGCGTTGAAGAAGCTCCAGTCGAAAAGACGGAATTTATTATTAAGGGACTCAAGGAGAGTGGAGATAGTGTTGTGGTAGTTCCCCCTCCTGTTGTTGAGAAGCGTAAGATTTGGAGTGATCCACCTGGAGCTTGGGTTGACGCTGATTAATTTTAACCGCAGGGTAGCCAAGTGGTAAGGCGCGAGTTTCATAATCTCGCCATCGAGAGTTCGATTCTCTCCCCTGCAATTAATTAAAATGAGCAAACTAATATCAAATAGCAAGAGTGAGAGCGACTTGGAGATTGAACGGATTGCCAAGCAGCGTGGGTTGAGTGTTGGTATTGTGAAGGGTGTGATTGGTGATCTGGCTAGGATGCCTGAAACGAAGGAGAGTCAGGCGAAGCTGTGCAGTCGGTGGGGTATAAAGTTTGGGGATGCCACAGCCTGCCGCAACATGGGCAAGGTTACGATCAGCGAGTTAAGAGGGGTATTTGAGAGTAAAGCAGCCATGCTGCACAATTCCTGTCAGGATATTTTAGCGGAGAAGATGAACAACCCTGAGATTGTGGAGAAGCTGAGTTTACGGGATGCGTCAACGATAGCGAAGCAGCAGGCGGATATAGCGGCTGTTATGAGCAATACGAGCGTGGGTGGTGGAGGAACGAATGTTCAGATTAACATTGGCGATGTGAAGGCTTTGATCGGTATGCGCCACCACGAGGGGGATAGGAAGAGTGCGGTTGAAAGGTTGAAGGAGCGAGGGGTAAAAGCTGAAAGACTTGAAGGCGTGATGGACGCTGAAATTGTTATTGAAAATGAAAACGATACCAATCCCGAAGATGAACAGTAAACAATGCCGTAATGCTTTAGCCTTAATTGCCGAGGGCGAAATTGGCGTCCGCGAGGAAGGTGGGCCAAACAGGGGGCCAAGGATTCGGCAGTATCAGTCTGCAACATGGCTGGATCCGGATAGCTGGCCGTGGTGTGCGGCATTCATTGGGTGGTGTATCCGTGAATGGTTGAGAGCGCAACCCGTCCAGAAGGCATTAGGGTTGAAAGATGATGAAGAGGCTGGGATGTGGAGACCGAGGACAGCAGGAGCGTTTGACTTTGCTAATTGGGCAAGGAAGAGAGGGTTAAAGATTTACAATGAATCCACAGACTGTCTTCGTGGCGATATTGTTATCTTTGATTTTAGCCATATCGGCATCGTGGTTGAAGATGCCCCAGGGGATAGCGAGTTCATCGAGACAGTCGAGGGCAATACCAATGGGCTAGGCAGCAGGGAAGGCGATGGAGTATTCCGTAAAACCCGCAGGCGCGAGCTTGTGAAACAGTTTATCCGACTATTATGACCATCACAGTAAAAACCAAGGATGGCCATTGCCACATATTCCAATGCAAATACTTTCGGATTGAGAGCGGAGGATTGTCTGTGTTTGCAAATGACGACGATTTGATTGCTTACTTCAAGGATGACTGGGCGTATGTAATCAGGGATATTGCGTGAACATCGAACAAAAGAACGCGGATTTATCGGAGTTAGCGAAGTTCCTTAGATCATGGTCTGAGGATAAGACTGCATTCAGGAAGAAATCTATTGTTACACTGAAAGAAGAGGCGCAGCGGTTGGAGGATATTTTGTCCATGCCATATTCCTCTCATCGGTTGAAGGAAGGGGTGAAGATATTACAAGAGTATCTTGATCGAATTGAGATGATGGAGGACAAGATTATCAAGGAGGCTAAAGGGGAATGTCCATATGCGTTCATTAAGCCCTCATACCATCAGGCTCAATTCATGAATGCTTGGTCTCCTGAGTTTGAGCCAGATAAAGCTACGCATGGTTATAGAACCATCACAAATTTCGCAACCGTTCGAGGAGGGAAAACCACAGGAACGATTCTCAACACTTACGGGTGGATATTCCCAAACAATCCAGATTTCCCGATTTACGAGCCGCAGGAAGATGAGTTCGGCAGGAAGTATCAAGTGCTTAGAAGGCCAATGTGGAGTTATTACAAAAAAACAGGTCGGATGGTTTACGAAAGAGACGAGCCGCCAGTCCAAGGTGTTCGGATTTGGCACGGGTGCCCAGATGAGGGGCACTGGAAAACTAAGTTAGACCCCGAATATCGCCGATGGTGCCCTATGAAGTGGATTGCGCGTAAAGGTAAAGACCTGCAATGGATGATTGCCGATAAGTGGTTTGAAACAATGTGGGGGACGCGAGTTATTGGAAAGCTATATCAATCAGATCAACAGGCATGGAGTGGGGAGGAAGTGTTCCTTACAAACCTAGATGAAGGCCCACCAGAGGATAAGTTGGACGAGGTGAAATTCAGAACAGAATTTATTGCTTGGGCTTATACTAGTCGTGAGCACGCCAATATCGGAGATCGGGTCAGGGTAGCCAAGGATGTTTATGATGGGAAGAAGAAACTTGTAGGTCAAACCAAGTGCTTTATTTACGGGATGAAAGACCTTCCATCGCAGGTGATGGATAAGGAGACGAAGGAAAAGAGAATAGCAATGGCGCAAGCAAGTGGAGACGAATTGGACAGAACCGCAGTGGAAGGCGGATTCGTCAATTCATCTCCAGTGGTGTTTAATTACTTCGATCGGAATCGGAATGTATTGCCAATTACAGGCAATCAAGTGGTGGACGCAATTAAAGGGGAATCAGACCCCAAGACATTAAAAGACTATCCTTGGATTGAGAAATTCCATAAGGCCAACATCATTCGTGGATTCGATGAAGGATTAGTCCACCCTACCGCTTGCGTATGGGGTGCAATCCTTAAGACTGGTGAATATGTAATCTTTAAGGAACTTGAAGCAGTTAGTAACTCAATTATTGAACGCGCCGAGAAGGTTATTGCAATGAGCGGGAATGAACGGGTTGAAGTAAAACGAAAAGCTTATGGGCTAACGGAAAGCGAAATGGAGATGGCCATGATGTATGGTCAGGAAATAATGAGTGATGAAGTGCGTGAAAAGATGACAGGGCAAACAAATAAACGATACCATGAGAAGTTTGTCGGGATGGTGATTCGTAAAACCCTCGCAGACTCAAAGATATTCCGCAGAGATCCTCAGCATCCGCTTGATGACTGGACATCCAATTACTCTAGGGCTGGTTTAAAGCTTGAACGTGCATCAAACGCGCTACCGGAAGCCAGGTGTGACTATGCCAATGGGTTATTTAAGCCAGATCACACAAGAAAACATCTAAATCCGTTGCAGTTGAAGGATGATGATTGGGGAGCGGGTATGTATGTGACCTTTGATTGTGTTACCCTCATTGAAAGGTTTGAGAATTATCTATGGGATCAGGTCAAGAACGGGCCAAGGATGGGAGAATTTACAGGCAAACCGCAGAAAACGAATGATGACGTTATTGACGCTGCAACCTACATGGCTGGTTCTCGTCTTCGCTGGATGAATATGGATGATTTTGCCATGAGACGAGCGTTAAACTATGAAACCGCCTAAATTCTTCATCTCAATCCTTTGTCTCAACCGCATTGAGCTTACAAAGCAATGTATTGAATCGGTATTAATGAATAGCGGAGACGATTACGAGGTGATGATTACGGATAACGCCTCCACCGATGGAACAAAGGAGTATATCGAGAAGCTGGTAGGCGAGTTTAACAATATTTCGTTCGTTCGGAATGATGAGAACAAGGGATTTATAGAGCCAATGAACGAAGCGTTTAGGACGGCATCCAGAAAAGGTTCTACTTACTTCGTTTGCCTTAACAACGACACCATCGTAACACCGGGATGGCTGGATGCGCTGGCGAAACCATTAGATGAAAACTATAAGGCGGCATTAAGTGGGCCAGCTAACGGTTGTAACGGTCTTGACAATAATTGCATGGGAATGAGGTCGCCAATTACTGAATATCTTGAGGGGTTTTGCTTGATGGTAAAGGTTCGGGTAATTGAAAAACAGTTTAATGGTCAGCTTTTCAGTGGGTATCTGCAATTTGCCTACGGTGAAGACTCTGATTTATCATTACGGGTAAGAGAAAAGGGGTATTCCATCCATAAACTGCCGTTTGAAGTGTCTCACTGCGATCAAGCCGGGACAGTCCACAGGGAGAGTGGGCTAAAGGAGAAAATGAGAGATATTTTTGAAAATAATCACAGGGTATTAACGAGACGGTGGGCTGGATATTTAAGGAAAAGAAGTTTTTAACAGAAAACGGTTGCGTTGATGGTTGATAACGTATAAGCGTCAGCGCAAACTAATGGATAACGATTCCACTAAAAGTCTATCAATTCAGTCGCCGGAGTCTATTCCTTCTGTTGACGAGAAGAATGTTCAGCTTGGGCCTAACTTAGCTGGCAACGAAGAGCTTTGCGTAGCGGTTACTCGTCACATCGTAAATGAGTTCTGGTATCCCTATGAACTTCTGCAAATGCGTATGTGGGATACATGGAGGCGTATTGACGACGCATGGAGGGCCAGGGTATCTCCGCAAGACCTAGAGCTTTCAGGGGTAACGCAGGCTAACAAGAAGCTTTTAGCGCAATCAACGGTGGACGCCACGGCAGCAAGGGCGCAGACCCCTGCAATCTTTAAGCAGATCAAGGCAATCACTGATATTATCGTTCAATCATCTTGGACTGGTGGGGCTCCAGTAAGAGCAGAAGTGCCAGATGACGTTTTCGAGCATCCGCTTTACCAGCCTAACGAGCAATCGGCACAAGCCGCTAACGCGCTGATTAACGACACGGCAAGGAAAGTTAACCTGCATAGTGAGTATCGTAAGAATATTGGGGCATTTGTAAAATACGGGATGGCGTGGGCCTACATGGACTTCTGCAAGCAGTATGCAGATATTCCCGTGCGCCATCCGCTGTCAAATAATCCGACAGAGATGGATATTCAGCTTCAATCTATCGCGCAGGCTTTCAAGGTTCAACCACAAGTAACAATGGGCGAACAGGGGCCAGAAGCATTATTTACCGTGAAGCGCATCAAGAAGATGCAAACATCGTTCAAGCACGTTGACGTTGCTGATGTCTTCATTGACCCGCTTATTCCTTGTGACCCGATTGAGCGGCAACCTTGCCCAATACTGCGGGAGCATGTCACCCCTTTTGATATTGAGGGCAATAAGTATGACCCTGTAAACAATCAGGGCGGGTATCTCAATACTGAACTAGCAATCGAAGAAACCAAATACCATTATGTCCTTTCGCAAGAAGATGAAGCCCCCCTTGTTGATCGTTTGCGGCATCGGCATAACATTACTGATTCCATATTGCAGAGTAATCGCCAGACGATTAGGCAACGGTGGACGGCGTTCCCGTTACTGAGAATCAACGAGCAGACAGGAGAGCTTGATTCAGGTGAAGGAACCACTTGCCCCCATTGTAAGGGGAAAGGCAAGATGCAGGCGGCACCTTACGTGGACGCTGAAATGAGCCAAGGTGACATACCGGAAGCAGAATGTGAGACATGTGAAGGAGTTGGTAAGGTTCACCCGATGTTAAAGCGGTATGTGGTAACAATCTTTGGCGGGTTGCGGATGAAGAATGTTTGTCTTCGGATTCAGTCATGGCCGGAAGAGATGGAGTTGCCGCTTCAATATGCAGCAGACATGGTGGAAGACACCGCTTGCGCGTATCCGATGAGCAAAACGGAGATTGCGCTAATTGCCAATACTCAACTCGCCACGGCTGAGAATCAGTTTTTACGGGCAAAAGAGCAATCCATTAACCGTGGGTGGAAGGTAAAAGAGGATAGTCCAGCAAACGCAATTCAAGATTTCAACGCACCCGGTCAGCGTATCAATTTTGAGACCGATCCTAACGAAGCGGTCAGAATTGATAGCTCCAATTTCGACGAAACGGTTACGTTGATGCCGTTTATCGCAGAGCGTAATCAACAGATTAAGGACATATGCGGTGCAACCGATCAGGTGGTTGGTGAACTGGCGCAAGGTCGTCGCTCCGCGCTTGAGCTTGGTAACGCAATCGAGGCAGGCAAAAATCCTATCGTCGTTATGGGCGATAGCTATAACCGTCAAATGATGGGCGGATGGGGTAGGCGACTGGTTCAGAACGCTGACCTGTTTGGGGATCGTGATTGGATTCGTGAAAAGACAGGAAGAGAGTTTTTCGGTAACTTCAAGTTCTTCACGGCGGTGGGCGAAGAGTTTGTAAAGAAGATGGGGGCACAACAGAATATCCGTTACCTTCTTGAATCAAGTGCTGGAGATCCTTCAATGCAGGAAGTAAGGCCACAGCTTTGGAATGAGCTTTTCAACTTGATGGGCATTAAGAATGTCAAGGTGGGCGATGGAGGATTTAAGAAGTCACTTCAAGACGGGATGCGGATTGTCTCACAGATTCTTGGGGACGGCGAGTTTCTGCCACCACTTCCAGAAGACCCAGACGAGATTTACATTGGCATCTTTCAAGAGGCTATTAAAGACCCTTATTGGATTAAGGCAGCACCACAGAATTTACACCTATTGCAGCAGCGTTTAATGATGCAGCAGCAGCAGGCTTTCCAGAAGCAAATAGAGCAAATGCAACAGCAAGCTCTGATGAACCCACAAATGGAGCAAGGCGGACAACCCGCAACTCCCGGTAGGACACCAGAAGATAGCGGTCAAGCAATGCAGAATTTGCAGGGATAAGATTCATGCGGATACTATCATTAAACTCGTCACAGATAATTGACGGCGTAGCGGTTCAGCCGTTTACTAAATACGTTGTATTAGATGGCGCACTACGTTCACTAGAAGTAGCGCGGGTAATGCCAAGGAGCCTTAGCAATTTCGCCGTCTATGAGCGAAGATACACGGGACAGGATTTAAACGGTAAATCACTGTTCATCTTTAGACGCGGAGCGTTTGGAGATCATCTTGAGCTTTCTTGCGCGGCAAGAGCCATTAAGCAGAAGTATCCTGATTCAAGGATTATTATATGCGCATACTCAGGCGTTGAAGATGTTTGGATGTATAATCCTGACATTGAGTTCTTCACAGGGATTCCAACATTCGATTTCGTGAATGGTTGCGATTATCATTTCTTGATGGAGGGACTATGGGAGAATGACAACGAGGAAAACCAGCGTGATGCTATTGATGTGCTTCTTGGGTTAATCGGAATCAAAGATTTACCGGATGAAGAGAAGCTTCCAGCAATCTACATGGGGGCACAGGATGATTTACGTGAATCACAGTGGTGCGGGAAGATGCCAGAGAAGTATGTTGTTTATCAGTATAGCAGCAGCGCAACAACCAGGATGTATCCTTGGGAGCAAGGGTGGAAGGTGATTGAGCTACTTAAGAAGAAAGGCATCACCACGGTATTGGTGGGGACATCGGATAAGACCATTGTAACGCCAGAAGGGGTAATGGACTTGATGAACAACACGAAGTTCAGGGATTTGATTCCAATCATTAAGTCTGCAAAAGCTGTAATCTGTCCTGATAGCGGGATTGGTCATTTGGCTGCAATCTTTCCAGAGGTGCCAGTGGTTAGCTTATGGGGGCCATTTGCGCCCGAGATGCGGGTAAGCCATTACAAAAACCATCACCCGATTTATCCTCGCCACGTTTGTCCATTGTCTCCGTGTTACCAGAATGCGCTTACGATGGATGAGAGTAAATGCAGTCAATCGGACAACCACGTTATCAACACCACTCATTGCAACGTGCTTCGTTCAATTACAGCGGAAGAGATTGTTGAGAAAACCTTACAACTAATCAAATGAGAACTAAATTCACCACAGAAGAAACACCTAATGCACCGTATCTAAAATGGAAAAAGAATTGGGAGCCACCGCTTCCTCGTCCAGTTGCACCAAGAGGATGGGTAATCGTTGAGTTTGCCCCGCCGTCAAACACTGGAAGCTTCTTCATGCCTGAGACTGAGAGCAATAACGCAATGGTTGTCAGCGATGGATACGAGGGAATCCCAAACCGTTACGGATATTTACCAGCAGGAACAGAGATTTGCTACATGAGCGTGGATGGCGAGCAATTTGAATACAAGGGGCGAACGCTTACCCGCATTAAAAAGAGCGACATCGAAATGATCTGCACTGATTAAAATTATGGCTATTCAACTTTCGGATAAAATCGCTGCACAGTTTTCTTATGGTGAATGGGGAACCGCCCTTAAGTTGCTTTGTTCAGAGCGTATAGAGAAGGCGCAAAAGCGGATTAACGAGATTGATCCGCTGGACTCAATAGGCATCGCAAGATTGCAGGAGGAAATACGGGTTATGGAGAAGTTCCTCTGCATTGAGTTAGCAGTCATTAAATTTGAAGAAACGCAAGCAGCTTCAAAAATATTAAAATAAAGCTTGCACAACAAAACAAAATACAATATGGACGACACAACAACAGGGCTTCCAAACGAAGAACCAACCCAAACGGGAGTTCAGGATTCGGGACAACCCAACACAGAAGCAGCTACACAGCCAGCCCCAGACAGGGTAACTGAGCTTGAAGCGAAACTTCAACAGCTTGAGGCACAGCGTTCTCAGCTAGAGCAATCTGCGAGGTATCATCAAAGTCGGGCAGATCAAACACTCAACCAGCTAAAAGCTGTCACAGGCGTAACGCCACAGACAGACCCCATTGTTGACAAGGCATCCGCCTACGCCAAACAAGTGGGATTAGCACCGGAAGATGTGAAGTCAGTCCTGACAATCCTGCAAGGTGAAATGTCTCCATACATGGAGGCGTTGAAGCAACAGCAGGTAACACTGCAAGCATCTGCCCAAGTAAGCAACGCATTGCAGGCAGCATACAGCCAGATTCCTCAGCTATTCGCTGACCCAGCAAATGCAAAGGCAGCGCAGGACGCACTCCAAGAAGCAGCGTTCCGCAATCCAGAGTATGTCACCCCTGAATATGCAATCGCAATAGCGAAGCAACAATGGGCTGACGCACATTGGAGCCAGCAAATGTCTGGGCAGCCTCAACGCGTAGCTCCAGCACCAGCCGTCCCACAGTATAGCGGAAACATTCCGTCTTTTATGGGCCCACCTGGAGGATTTACGCCAGTCGCACCAACAACCCAGAAAGCAATCAACCCTTTGTCAGCACAGTTTGATAAGGAAATTGCAGCACGTTACGGAAACAAATAACCCACAAATATATGCCACTTATTGAAAACTCACAGAGCAACGCCGGATTTGGCTATGGCTCATTCACACCACACGCCGACATGAATAAACATGGAGTCGTATGGGCAGCAGTAGAAGGCAATAATGATGGTCGTTGGCCTACGGTCAAAGATTGTCAGGATGGGTTAAATGTCGGCAACGATGGGAAGAAACGCATCGGCTACACTGAATTTAAAGACGCCAAAGGTAAGACCCATGACATTACCAGAGGCGGAGTAACGCTTCGGGAAATGGTCTGCTCTATTGAAGACATCAAAGAAAAAGACTGTTACGAAGCACAACTGTCAACAAACCAAGTCAAAAACTTCCTATCGGCAGAAGATTTGAAAGCCCGTGAACGCGGGAGTTCAATGGAGCTTACGGTTCAGGATCAACTCAATATCAACTAATCTAATTATATGGCAACCGCACCTATTGGACGTCCAAAGCTCTTCAAGAGCGTAGGAACGTCTTCACCCGGCCTCACCCGGCCACAGAAATCTGACGGAGGCAACACGTTTGTCGCCGGAGCACTTGTAGTCCTTGATGGCAGCACGCTCAAGGCAGCTACAAGCAGCCAAACCGCAATCTGGGGCCTAACCCCTGATGCGAGTCACACCGCAACTGATGAACCATATTCCGCACCATTCGGCGAGAATCACAACGCGATTGACCCAACTGGTCAGTTGTTTGTGATGAACGTCACGCTTGAAAACGGAACAGTAGGTTCTGGCGCAACTACCCTTAACGATGTCGTTATCGGTAAGTTTTACCCAGGAGCACTAATGAACACTGGCGACACTCTCTCAATGGGTCTTGCATCCAATACCGGAGTTCTTACCGCCAGCGCATCTAACATCTTCCAAGTGGTTGATAAGCTCGATGCAGCAACCTACGTAGGCTATGACGCCGCTACCGACTATAACGGTCGCGTGGTTGTGAAAGTCGCCGCAGTTGGGATCCAGTAACACACATTTAACTAACCAATTATATGGCTAATTCACAAACACCTATGGTGCTCGAAGCATTTGCTGAGAGTCTAAACCGTAACCTTCCAACGATTGATCGTGGCGTCTATGACAAAGCAATCCTCGAATACGATCAGGTTGCACAAGTCGGCGAAGCAAAGCGTTGGGTCGAGCAAAGTCTCGCTATCCAAGGCTTGAGCAAGCCAATCCTTAACCGCGACCTTGAGGCAGTGCCGCAGGTTTCGCCAGTTAAAGGATACGGAACCGTCATCCGCCAGCAGAGCTATCGTTCTGGACTTACCGTTGAAGAGACGGCAATCCGCATGAGCGAGCACAAGCAGGTGTATGATAATGTCGAAGACTTGATCGAGAGCATTAAAACGCTCAAGGATCAGGTAGCTGTTGACATCTTCAACACCGGAACCACCGCGAGCCTTCCAACTTCCATCACAGAATATGACGGCGTTGCACGTGCGTTCTTCTCCACTGGTCACTACTACGAAGATGGTAGCGGAACATTCAGCAACTACTACAACGTGGGAGTTCCTCCTACGCCAGAAGTAGTTCACCTGATTATCGGTAACTACATCAAGCGTCTCAAGGATTTCAGCGGTAACTTTATTAGCTTCCCTAATGAGTTCACCATCGTTACCCCTACTGCCAACACCGCTTTCGGGCTGGCCGCTGAGGAAATCGTAAAATCAATGGATCGCCCTGATACAGCTAACCGCGCAACCAACGTGATTAATAAGGCGTATAACCTGAAACACGTTGCGCTGAACAACCTGACGAGTTCCACTAAGTGGTTCATTCGTATCCCTACGAGTCACCGCGCTTACCCGCTTCGTATGCTCCAGGCTCTTGATCGTGAGATCAGTCCTTTGGCTCCAATCGGGCCAGTGAACCCTCACGCATACGCAATGACTGGACGCACACAGTTCGGTGTTGGCTTTAAAGGCTCATACCGTGGCGTAGTTGCAATCGGAACCTAATCATATGGCCGCCTCTAATTCCACTGGGGCCATTATGGGCACCCGAATGGGTTGTGATGTAGTTGCTCACACAATTCCATTTGCATACTCCAATTCCACGGCATTCAAGGCTCTAACAATCCCGGCTTCCGCACAGAAGCCGGTGATTGTGGAGTTGAGCTTCGCCACTGCATTGACGTTTAACTCCGGCACCACCGCTAAGGTAGGTATCGGCACCACCACATCCGCTAACGAATTGGTGAATGCTCAAGATATTATCGCAGTTACCACAGGGAAGACTCTCGCGCTTACTCAAGTGCTTGGTCTCCTAGTCGCTGACACTGATATTTATCTTAAGTTCACTGAGACGGGAACAGCGGCAACCGCTGGTAACGGTTACGTAATCGTGAAGCTTTACACGGTTAATACCGCTTCGGTGTAGATTTGCTAATTAGCTAAAGCACCCCTGCCGCGTGGGGACACAAATACGCGGCATTACTTTCTTTTATGGCTCTTAATCCTATTCTGGACTCCAGTAATAATTCATCGTCAGCAACGTCCAATCTTTCTACTGACGGGTTACGCAATCTAACGGGCCTTCCACTTGGCAAGACCGCCGCTGGTGAACTATTCGTTAAAACAGGGCTAGCTAGCGGTGGAGCCACTACTTCTACTGGCGCAGCCAACCTAGCCACCGGACAGGTGGCAACATCTACAACCGCAGCCACAGCAGTGATCGCACGACCAACACGCACAAGCGTCTTGATTCGCAATCTGGACACAACGATCAGCGTTTATGTCGGGCCTGCAACAGTGACTTCGGCAAACGGGATGCTGCTTAAAGCTGGCGAGTCCTGCCCATTCACTTTCACGGGATTGATTCAGGTGATTGCCGCTTCTGGCACTCCTTCAATCGCATACGCCGACGAATACAACTAAGATGCGCCTACTAGCGTTCATAGTTTGGATTGCGCTTGCTAACAGCTTGATTGCAGTTGGCGGCATTGGTGGAGACTCCACAAATGGTTCCACGCAGGTTAGTGCAGTCATTGGAAGCAGCACCGCATTGAACGCTGGTCAAACATACACAAGTGACGCGGTTGACGCCTCAGCATTTGATTCACTGATTGTCGTTGTGAAGACCGATCAAGCCGGATCGCTTTACGTTGACTTTTCCGTGGATGGAACGAATTGGGATTCCACTCTGACATACTCAGTTGCGGCATCCACGAATGAAATTCATCGCTTGGTGATTTCCCGTAAATACGTTCGCGTTAGGTTCATGAATACGTCAGCCAGTAATCAAACCTACTTTCGATTGCAACTTAGCATGGGGAGCAAGGGCATCCTCAACTCGCCACTTAACTCAACGATTCAGGGTGATGCAGATGCTTTGATTGTTCGCCCTTCGTTCACTCAATTAGACCTTACCAGAGGACTAATTTCAGGCAGTAGCACAGTCAATAAGTTTGGGCAAAACCCTGATATTGATGCTGGACAGACCGAAGACATCTGGGGTGTCGGCGGAACATTCACGCCACCGACAAGCGCAGGCACAGTCTCTTTCGTGTCATCATCCGCAAATGACGCATCAGCAGGAACAGGCGCAAGGACGCTGACAGTATTCGGGCTTGATGGTAACTATGATGCGGCATCTGAAACCATCACTTTAAACGGGACAACGCCAGTGGCTACGGCTAATAGTTACTTCATTATCCATCGCGCACTTGTCGAAACAGGTGGTAGCGGTGGAACAAACGCTGGAGCTATTACTGGAACCAGTAACGGTGGAGGAGCACCAACGATGATTACTGTTCTCGCCGGGAAAGGCCAAAGCCAATTCGGTATCTATCAAGTCCCCGCTGGTTACACCGCTTACATTGACATATGGGATGGCGGTATCTCAGGCGGAACGACTGGAACCGTTGAGTTATTTATCAAACCTTTTGGTGGCGTATTTAACCTAAAAGGTTCACTGCAACTTAACGCAGCGGGAACTAGTAACACTGGACGCGCACTGTTTTTCCCGATTCAAGTCACAGAGAAATCCGTAATCAAACTAGTAGGCACCGCAGTGAGTAATAACACGGTAGTTTACGGCAACTTTGATCTCGTCCTAATTCAGAACTAATTATGAAACAATTCCTTCAAAAGCTCACGGCCATGTTCTTAATGTTCGCAACGTGCAATGCGTTGTCTGTCGGGCCAATTAGCGGGGGAAGTGGCGGCGGTTCCGGGGATGTTGTTGGGCCAGCTTCTTCAACTGATAATGCAATCGTTCGTTACGATGGGACAACAGGGAAGCTGCTACAAAATAGTTCCATCACCGTCACTGATGATGGATATATTTACGCACCTAACGGAGCATCCGCTACACCTTCTTACTCGTTTGCAAACAATACGGATACTGGATTATTCTATACTACAACTGGAGCAACATATATTGGTGTCTCGATAGATAACTCCACTAAAGCCGCATTCCTGAGCACTGGGGAATTTTACTTAGGGGCGTTATCTGGAACTGGAAAACTAAGTATTCAAGGCAACGGTACCACAACCGGGAAGGCGTTTGCAGTTGCCAACTCCTCCGGCACAACCACAGCTTACATTCAGGATGATGGTTCTATTTCTGCGGGTGCGTCAACTTCGTCTGGAACAATGAGCTACGCTTTTGGAAATAACAACACTGCAAGCGGGGTTCGATCAGTTGCGATGGGTGACGGGAATGTATCAAATGCCTCAACGGCAATGTGTTTTGGGTCATCTAATACTTCCTCTGGAATTGCAGCCATCTGTTTTGGGGATAACAATACATCTTCTGCGACATTAGCCGTTAGTCATGGTTTCCGCGTAGTTGCATCACGCCGCGCTCAACGATCATTCAGCGGAGATGGATACTTTGGAGCGAACGGAACCGCGCAAGGAATTGAGGTAACGCTACAAGTTAAAACCACAAATAATACAGCGACAACGCTTTGGTTAAACGGTGCATCACAGGGGTCTAATGTAAGATTCAATTTACAAAGCGGATACGTTGTTAGCGGAGTCCTAACCGTTCATGGAGTAAAGTCTGATGGAAGCGCGGTTGCGATGTTTGTGCGGCAGATTAGCTACAAGAACGTAGGCGGAACATCATCTGAAGTTTTTGCTCCTGTTACTATCGGAACAGACAATGCTTCTGGGTGCGCGTTGAGCTTTTTAAACCCAGACACCAACGACGCGATTGAACCGCAGGTAACTGGTATTACCGCTGAGACATGGCGGTGGACTGCAACATTTTACGGCGTTGAAACAGCATATGGCAACTAACTCTATGAAAACAAAAACCATCATCACGGCATTAATCCTCGCATCGGTTCACTTCGCGTTTAGCGCGGAGCCAACGGTCACCAAGCTAACCAATGAAAGCGTTGAAATCACTGAATCAAAAGTTCAGGTGATTACAGCAAACATTGACGACTTGGTGAGACAGCTAAAAGGCAGATACGAGCAAAAGGCCAAAGAAATGGCAGACCGTGACGCGGAGATTGCCGACCTTGAAAGTAAGATCGCCAAAGCAAAAGCCGCTGGCGTTCAGCCTTCCGCTAAGGTTGCAACTATCGAAGCTGAGATTGCCGCCGAGAAAGCTGAAAAATAATGAGCGCACAAGAGCAACTTGAAGCGATGCAAAAGGAGTGGCGGAATGAGGTTAGGGATCGTTTCGACAAGCTCGATCAAGCACTCGCAAACTATAATGAGCGTGTCAGCAAACTTGAAAATAATCAGAGCAAACTGTTCGGAGCTTTGATAGTATTGCAAGCAGCAGGCACTTGGATAATCGGTAAAATATTTAACAACAACTAAACTATGAACTGGAAGACTACACTCGCCGCAATTCTGTTCCCACTCGGGAAAGCTCTTCAATCCTACACGGACGGGCCTCAATGGTTTTATTTCCTTGGAACCGCTCTTGAATGGATTTCTGTAACCGCCCTTGGCTTCGTTGCTAAGGACTTCAATAAGACAGGCAAATGAAATACGAGCATAAAGACCTGATGATTGACGCAATCATATTGCTGACTATTGCAGGGCTACTACTCTTAACCATTATTAACCTAGTAAAATGAAGATCATTATCCTACTCGCTACAATACTTCTTACCGGATGCGCCGAACCAAGTGGACTCCACCAGTCAAATTTAAAGCGTGTTACAACACGAAATACGGCACTGTATGTGCCACCGCTGACAAAGACGCTATTGCTGTTGACTTGGCTATCAGCGGACTATCTAAGGACTAAGAATTATGACTACGCTGCTTGAAGTGGTGACATTTATTAAGTTGCAGTTACGCATCACTTCAACGAGCGAAGACAACTGGCTTGAGCAGTCCATTAACCATAGCCAGCTAAGGTATGCCAGAAGGAAGCAATGGCCACAGCTTAGGGCTACCGGAACCTTTACGGTAGATGCTACGCCTACACAGTCATACGCATTAGCCACAGACTTTGATCGGTTAATTGACGGTGGTGTCCGTTACTATCTTAATAGCAACACACAGATATTCTTGGATGAAGTATCGCAGAACGATGCAGAGCTATACAGGGGGCTTAACTCTGTCACTACCCCTGCTGCATGTCAGGTAATCGCTGGCACAACTGGAGCAACTAAGAAGCTGCAACTACTACCTACGTTCACGGAAACAGGTAAGGTCGTCGAATACGGCTACCTAAAGAAGCCTGCAACATTGTCAGCCGACGCTGATGTGCTGGCATTACCAGAATTAGATGAGGCTATCTGTTTTGACGTTTGTTCGCTCTACATGGATTACATTCGTGACAATGGGAATCTTGGTGCTATCTATGCAGCAAGAGCGAAGCGTTGTTACTTCGATGCTTTATCTACTATGATTCAGCAGTAAACACATACCTATATGGGGGCACTGGACACTTCATCATCTGACATTAAGTTCAAAGCCCTTGGCGGGTTAGACGAACGTCGTGCTCCATATAATCAGGAGGGGACAGACTTTTGGGGGTTGGCAGGAATGTATCAGGCACAGTTAGGAAAGCTTGAGCGGATACCCGGCAAAGAATATCTCGCTAACGTAAACTCTTTAGAAAGCAACACCACCAATGCGGAAGTCTGGAATATCCATCAAACAAACGATGGCAGCGGGAATATCATCATCCAAACCAATCAAGACGAAAGGGTTTATACGCTTGATGAACTCATGGGTAGAGCGGTTGAAGCGGATGTTGAGCAGGAAGAAATAACCGATGAGGACTCTGCAACGATGGCGTTGCTAGCTCATCGAGAAACTAATGGAACTGTTGGCGGAAGCCTTGGGCAAACCGATAATATTTTTTACGCGAGGAAGCTAACTGACGCGCTTGTGAACGATAGCGTGCTGACGTTTAGGGCTTGGGATGATTCTTCATTTGTTTTAACGAGCATAAGCATAGCTAACCCGGCAGTATTCACAAAGGTTGCCCACGGGCTAGTTGCTGGTGATTCAGTCACATTTACTACCGATGGAGCGTTGCCAACAGGATTGCTTTACAAGCGTCAGTATTACGTGATCGCCGCAGGGCTTACCGCTGACACGTTCCAAGTATCAGTATCACCAAGTGGTTCAGCGGTAGTAACGACAGGGACACAAAGTGGAACGCATACACTATATAAGAACGCAAGCCAGTTTGATTTAACCGCTGGAACTTATCGGATTGAGGCTAATGTTATATTTAGCGCAGCAGCAAACAACGCTGGCTCTGTTTGCGGATTATTTAATGTAACCGATCAGCGGTTTGAATACCACGAAGGAACCACTGAATCTATCGTTTCGTTAGCGGGATTTCCCGGGAACGAATTAAACCTAGCTGCTTACCTGAGGATGTCTGGACAGTTTACGATAACTGGCACAAAGACTTACGAAATTAGACAAGCGGCTACGAATGGCTCATCGAACCAATCTTCTGATGGAAACTGTTGCGGGGATGATTCACGTGTTACTATTGACTCACTTAAGGAGGTTTACGCCTTAATTAAAATCTTAAAGATGCCATGAGTTACGCACTTATAGCCCATAGAGAAACCAATAATACAGACGCAGGAGCATTGGCTTCTAGTGGTAGCGCTACCACGTTTAGAACCAGAAAGTTGACTGACATACTAGTTAATCAACAGTTCTCTACGGGGGTTGATACCGTTTATGATTTTCGTAACAGTAGCGATGCTAACCCTAGCCAGTTTGATTTAATCGCTGGAGTTTACCGCATTTATGCGGAGATGTCATTTTCTCAAACTCAAGCTTTATATCAAGGACACTCTGTTAGGGTTGGGCTGTATAACATAACTGACTCAAGATTTGAATATTATTACGGCGGGGGAACAGAGCCGATAATTGGAACATCTGGCGTCATTAGAAGCAGTAACGCAATCCCAGCTAATGGGTATGCAATAATTGACGCACAGTTTACTGTATCTGGCGGGACTAAGACTTACGAGATTAGGCAAGCGGTGTGGAGTAACACAGTTGGGGTTAGCACAACGGCTAACTCAGCGGGCGTAAAAGGCAACGTAACGACAGGGTCGCACAAGGAGGTTTACGGGTTAATCCGTATTCAAAAAATATCATGAGTTACGCGCTTGTCGTTCATAAGGAGGCAAATGGAGTTGATGGCGGTAAACTTAATGTCGCTGGAACGGAAAATGTATTTTCTGCTATTAAGCTAACTCACATGCTAGTTAACGAGAACGATAACACCGTCCTAGCGTTTCGGCCTTACAGCAATTCAATCAACCCAAACCAGATAGACCTATCTCCCGGGGTGTATCGAATGAACACTTCTGTTACTGTTTGTAACTACAATAACTCCAGCACTACTTCAATGGGGGCTAGGGCTGGGCTTTACAATGTCTCACTAGGCGACTTCCAAAAATACTTTGGGTCTGCTTCTGAGAAGATTCTATCTAATAGCGTAAGAGTAACATCAACAACAGGCGGCGGGTTTCCTGAAACTAATGCAATCATAACATTTGATTGCTTATTTTCCGTGTCTTCTTCAATTAATTCGTTTGAAATTAGGGTAGCTATAAAAAATGATTCAGCCTTCCCTACAAACGCCGATGACACAATGGGTGATAAGTCTTCCATCACAACAGGCGCGCTTCCTGAATACTACGCCTTCATCAAAATTTTACGCCTAGCCTAATGGACATTATTTCCATAGACGTTCAGACAACTTACAAGAATAGCTACTCAAGCAGCGCACAAGTAAAGCTAACCTTGCGGTCTAATGGTGAAGAGAAGGCGCAGGTATTCACACCGCAACGGGAATATTTCAGAGCGGGGATCGAAGCTCCTACGGTTGCGCCAACAATGGCTTTAGGTGCCGCCGGTAACGTCACTGGAATCTATTATTACGCCTATGTTTACGCCTCTAGTAAGTATCCATTTGTTGAGAATGATGTGTCCGCTGGCGGTGAAGTATGGCCAAGGTCTAATCCTTCGCCAGTAAGCGCGGCATCCATCACGGCAACCGCTGACGCAGTGACGGTAACGGTAACGAAGTCAACACGTTCAGACATTGATTACATACTGATTTACAGGACAGCAGATGGGCTTACCGCCGCTGATGCTCTTGGCGCAAAGGAAGCAGGGGAGTTATTCTATGTTGGCCGCGTGGCTAACGATGGGATTGCTGGCACCACTACATTCTCCGATGATGAATTAGTAAACACTGGTGAGATATTGGAGCTTGATAACTTTGAAGCACCATTGTTTCGGTTCAACGTATTTGACGGAACCTATTGGTGGGGATTCGGCAACAACGAGTTTAACGCTTTATGTGAGATTGATGGAACATCCACCGTGGTATTAACTAATACTGATGATGATGAATGGTTTAGCGGTAGAGATGGAAGCATCTGCACATTTGACGGTGTAATCTCAGGAGGATTTGACGGCAAGGGCTCCTTCTACTTTAAGCGGACAGATGCAGTGACATGCGCTTTGTATTCCGATGCAGCATTAACGGTCTTATCGGCAGTGTCGGCATCTGGAACGACAACGATCAGGATTCAGACAAACCCGACTACACTTTACCGGAGCAAGCCTCGTAACCCATTCTCTTGGGGGAGGACAACCACTTTGATTGGCGATAGCGGTAACACCTACGTCTCTGACATCTGGGCATTGAAGATCGGCGGCGGCATTGGCACTGCTTTATCCATTATCCCTAATGACTTGGTGTTGAAGCTGGACACAGAAGGGCCATCTAAAAGCTATGCACTTGACCTTAACTCTGCATCATCTGACGGGTTTGGAGATACGCTTCGCATCCTTGATGATAACTATTCTTGTGGTAGTAATTTCAGCCAATTCACGGCAAGGAACGTGAACGGGCAAGCGTCGCTAGCTTCCACAGATGGTAAGACTAATTCAATCCTGCAAGCTGATTCATCCAGCCAGATTCCAGCGGGAACGAATGTTGTCAGAACATTATCAAAGCTTGAGACAGATGGAACGAAGACAGAGTTTTACCACGGCATCTATGACCCGTTTACGGAGCTTAACTGTTGGTGGGTAAATATCGTTCCGCCCTCGGCAGCATTATCGGAAGCAAATCAGTTGATTGCTCCAAAGGTAACACACTTGATTTATCAACATGCACCCACTGGATATTGGGGAGTGATGCCTGATTTCGGTGTGCTATGTTCCACTACAATTTATGACCCCATTGAAAAGAAAAATTACATATTTGTTGGAACACAAAATGGAACGATTGCCAGAGCATTTACGCCGGATGTTTACCAAGATTGCTTCAATACCGATAGACTCATTACCGGCACATACAGAACCCCTCTTACTGGAACCTTTGGCATTGCGCCAAACCTAGTTCCAACTTCGATTTACTTGGCAGGCGATGGAACCGGGTTAGTTGAATTACCAGTTGGCCACGGATTAGTTACAGGTGATGCAATTTATCTTAGGACTACTGGACTAGGATTCAGCGCAGGATGGGCCACCGTAACAACTGTTGCGGGTGGGGATGTTAGTTTTGAGGACATGCACAATGCAATAGGTGAAACAAACACAAACACAGGAACATCCACAGTTGGAGATGGGATATTTTGCTACAAGGCAATTAACTCAATGCCTTACCAAACTGCAAGGGCATGGGTTTACTTATCATCCGCAGATGGGCTTCAAGGGATGTGGGCTTACTGTTCAATTAGCGGAGCGGATTTCAATGTAATCTTCTACGTGGATGATTTGTTCACTTCTGTAACCACAACTGCACCGCATACAGCTACGTCAACGTGGAAGTGGTATCTTGGACTAATTCCTTGCCGAGTGTTGCGTTACTTCGATGTTGGCACCCCTGAAAAGAGCAAGCGCAAGTATGAGCTTTGGGCATCCATGATGAATCTTGATACCGATACAGCGGCACAGTTTGTAAGGTTCTACGAGGAATACGATGAAGAACCAACCAACTCGATTACAATGGTGAGAGATAAACGTCCTGATGGCACTAACAGTAACGTGTATTTCAACCGTAACGAGGTGCCAAGTGATCTACTTAACAGCTTCGGAATTGAGTTTATCGAATACGGTTACGAAAACTATCAACTCTTAAACTTCGTCCTTAAAGCAAATGCCGCGTGATCTATCATTAAAGAAGTCCGCTAACTCACAGAGCGGAGAGAACCTTCACAAGTTCGTTCAAGACCAGGCTTATTCTATCCAGAATCAAGTCAACGCAGGACAACAGTTCAGCACGGTCACAAAGAAAATACCACAACGAAACAGATATGGAGACACGGCGTTTAGGATCAATGGCACGAGCGTTACGGTTACAATGTCCGACTCGAAAAAGAACTCTAAGACGTTCTCCTTTGAAGGTGATCTTAGTAATTTCGTTGCATATAAAGAAGCTGCTATTGCTCCAACAGTAGCCACAGATTTCCCTGATGATGGTAACTGGGGTTGGTATTATGATACCGCCACTGGTTACATGTATTTCCCTCGCAACCGGGAAGGCACGCTAAAGAATATCACCATCACAACTCTTGATGGTCAGATTACAGGGACTCAGCATGGAAATGTAAGTGCAACCGCTGGAACCATGCACGCCTTTACTCAGATTACGGGGACGATTACAGCAGCGCAGCATGGAACACTATCAACAGGGACACTTCATCCCTTCACTGTAATCAGTGGAACTATTACGGACGCTCAACATGGCAGTTTATCAGGTGGAACGCTTCACGCAAATGCTAATGGTTCTACCGCTGGATTCCTAACATCCGCCCACTACAACCTATTAGCGGGAGCAACAGGTTCGGCAACCGCTGATACGCTTTGCCTTCGTGACGCATCTGGCAATATCAATGGTGCAGCGATAGAAGTATCTAATACCAAGGTAGTTGGAGCGCGGTCCACTGGATGGACTGCTCCAACAGCCACACAAAGCAAGGCCGGATTTGCTAACGGAGCAACCGCAACAGAGATTGAGCAAAACCTTTCCGCAGTAATAAACGCTCTGATTACTCATGGACTATTGGGCGCATAAGTAGTATAGCAACAACAAATATTAATCATATGGCTTCATTTCTTTCACCTAACTTCTTTTCAACCGGGAATATGAAGTTATCAACCACGCCGGGGACACCTTCTAGGCAGCAGACATCAGAAACGAATCTGCAAACCAATCGCTATACGTCTCCACAGACAACTAGCTTCACTCCACCGCCAACAGCTTTCCCTTCATGGTTGCCAACTAAGAGCCAGTTTGGTGAACTGCAATCAACATGGAAGGGTATTCCTCAGGCGTTTGATACATCTGGAATGGAAAGCTCTTACAATCGGATGATTGGTAACAACATGGCGGCAGGCACCGCTATGAGCGCCGCTAATGCCCGTGCAGCGCAGAATAGAGCGCGGCAAACAGGTGGTGGCGTAGCTGCATCATTTGCTCAGGGTAGTGCCATGCAGGGCGTTCGTCGGCAAGGTGCTGAAATGTTGAGTGATCTTGAGCAGAAGAAACTGGCAGCGAAGCAATCAATGATTGCGGCACAGATGCAAACCGCTGGTGCGCTTGGACAAGGAAGACTTTCGCAGCAAGGTCAGTTGATGGGTTACGATCAAGGCATGCGGAACCAATATTTGCAGGGTCAGCAACTCGGCATGGAACAACAACGAATCGGGTTGCAGGGACAAGGATTGCAACTTGAAGCTGACCGCATGGCGCAACAGGGCGACCAGTTTAACCGCCAGCTTGCACAACAGGCACAAGATTCAGGTGAACGCAATCGCATCGCCGCACTTGCCGCAATCCCTACTCCTCATGGTAGCTGGCGCGAGAACGGGCAAGGACAACCGATTAGCTGGGCGGAACAGCAACGCAAGAACCAGTATCAGAGCGCAATGGATGATCGCGCTGCTTTGATTTCGAGGATTGCAAGATCAGGAGCGCAGACAATGGGCGGGAACCTGATGGGAATCGGGACAAGGGCAATTCAATCAGCAGCTTCACGTTACTAACCTATGGGGGATTTAAATTACATTGGATTTAATGGAACAATGGAAGGCCCAGATGGGAAGATGACTAATGAGTTTAGGCAATACATGGACGGGCCTTACCTAGATGGATTTAAAAAAGCTTTAATAGAAACGCAAAACCGGAGAAACAATATGACACCTTACTCACAAAATTTAATGCAGGGCGACCCCTACGGTAACAGCGATAGCTATTATGACCCGCAAACAGGGGTTGCTTCCATCGGTTACGGAGCACCTAAGAAGCGCAGGTTGATTGCTATCCGCAACGGTAAGGAGATTTACGAAGGTGACTTTGACGCGCCATTTGAAGACGCATCAGTTTCCAATGAAGCAGCGGCGCGTAGGGCTTCTGCTTTCAATGCACAAGGCAACTCTGAATACATGGCGCAACAGGAACAACTTAGGGCACAGCCTGATGGCTCAATGCTAAATGTTCTGATGCAGAAATATAATCAGCAGAAAGCTCCATCTTATTCCCGGTTCGGCAATGAGTTTATGATGAATGGGCAAAAGGTAACTGATGATATTGAAGGCACCGCAAAACAGGCAGGCATGAGCGCGGATGACTATATCCAGAATCAATACAGCCAAGCTAAAGCTAAGGCAGCAGAGGAATCTATGAAGCGTCTTTCTGGTGATGCGCTAGTCGGGACATCGCAAGCAAAAGCACTCCTACAAGACCCTCAGTTTTTAAGCCTCGATGATGACAGTAAGCAACAGCTTTACTCGCAGATTTATGGCAGGCAATTACGTGACGATCTTGCCGCTGATAAATATGGTGGCAATCTTACAGCTAATCAGCTTGCAGCTAAGATGAATATGGGGAAGTCAGCGGAAGCTGCTTCCGGTAGATTAAAAAGCATGGGGGTGCTCTACGATGCTCCTGCTTTAGAGCTTGAGCAGTATTTTGATCCAAATACAGGGTTTAGTAATATTCCACAAGGATATGTAGAGGATGACAATAACCCCGGTAAATTCCACCCAAAGCCAGCAAGACAAATTCGCGTATCTCCAGCAGAGATACAGATGATAAGAGACTTGAAGGCTAAGACTTTAGGGTACGAGAATTACAACTCAATGAATCAAGACATTGGTTCACGCGAAGAGCAGATGTCATTGCTTGCGCAGAAGCAAAAAGATATGGCCAATATCGTGCCGGCATCGGTAAGGGCTGCACAGTATGTGGCTGACCCACTGGCAATGATGGGGCAAGAGAATCAGCGGCGAGCCAAGCGGGAGAAACAACGTCCGGCACTTGAAGGAATTAAGGCAGATCGACTGGCGGCAGCAAGGCAGGCGGCTACAAGGACGAGGGCTCAGGAGATTAAAGCATTGCAGGAAATGGAGCAATACCAGCGTCTTATGCAGGAGCGGCAAACTTATCAACCACAAGTAAACTACCTGCGCGGGTTTTAAATATGTGGACACAACAAGACGAGGAAAGGCTGCAGCACTTAAATCGTATCTATGGGGAGCCGTCATCTCCTCAACCACAGGTTGAACAACAACCAACTGATGACCGTGGATATTTTACAGGACATCTTCTCCCATCAGCGGTTCATGCAGTAGCTAAGACATTCACTAATATCGGTGAAGGAGCTATGGGGTTAGCTGAATTGCCTGTTAGAATGTTTGATTCTGAGGCTGGCGAACAATTCGATCGTGAGCGTGCGGATCGCAAGAGGCTAATCAATGAGGCATTATGGAAGAGGGCGCAATCCAAGGGTATGCTGGATACCGCTACTGACGTTATTCTTGGTGATGTCGCCCCTGAGATAGCAGCGTTAATGGTGCCTGCATCAGCGGCGACAAAGGGGGCACAGCTATTAACCAAGGCAACATCAGCTAATCAGCTTGGAACCGCCGCTAACTTCGCAATCAATGCGGTAACAGGGTTGGCTAGTGGAGCGCAACATGGAGGCGAAGAAGCAGCGACTCAGGCTGGTGAATTTGGTATTGGTGGACTCGCTACAACTCTTGCAGGAAATAAGTTTGGAACACTAGGTAGGATTATCGGCGGTGGACTAGGTAACGCAGCAATTGCCACAGGGGGCCAGATGCTTCGTGGTAACGATTTATCAAGTGACGAGTCAAAGCTTGCCATCGCTACACAGGGACTATTACCCGCAGGTATTGAGGCAACAAGAGGGATAGCTAGGAGATTTGGTAAGATGAAGACGGTGGACACCAGTGCGCCGCCTCCTGAACCTTTGGCATTACGTGACCGTGAACCGCTTGGATTACCCGGTAGAAGCCAAGACTTTGAAATGGTTGGCGGAGTCAGGGATGTTACCCCTGATGTCATCTATCAACCTAACACTGGAGGCAACCAAGGATACCGTTTAGGCAATAGACCTGAACCGCTTGGATTACCGGAGACAGGGGCGATGCGGTTACAGCGTGAACCAGTTACGCCAGTGGAGGCACCGTGGGCACCTGAGCCAATGAGCCCGCCTAATCTAAGACTTGAGGGCTATCGGCATATTGAGCCAGAGATTCCTGTAAGAGAACCGCTATCCATGAGAAGTCAGGCGGCTATCCCTGATGAAGTAGAGGCTCCTGTAATCCTGCCGCCCGTTGAACCTCCACCTGTCAGAAGCTTGCAACCCGTTGAACCACCCGTTGCGGATATTGCGAATATCAAAGCAGCTACCCCTATTGTTCCACAAGCAATTGTTCCACGGTATAAGTTAGGAGCTAGTCCGCAAACCTATTCACTTGTTGAGAAGCTGGAATCTACCCCTAGAGAGATTGAGCTAGGCGAACAATACGTTAAGGTTAAGAACGAAAGAACAGGAGAAGTTCAGACCGTATTAGAGTCAGAGCTTCAACCTGTTGGCCTTCGCAAGTTCGGTAAAGGACAATCTGGCGCCATTGACCAAGCTGCAATTCAATACGGCGGTGGGGCCATCGGTGGTGCTATCGCTGGCGGACTTGCCGCTGACGAGGATAACCGCTTACAAGGGGCGACCTTGGGCGCGTTAGCTGGCCTTGGTATCGTTGGTGGTGCTCGCAATCTTGGAGCTTTAAAAGCTCCTATCGCTACCGCTAAGAAGTTTGCCAGCGAAGCAGAGGAAGCAGCTACACGGAATCTAAAAGGGAAAGAGACAAAGACCGGGACGGTTATGCGCTGGTTGCAGAAGAATGTATTTACAGACGACGACATCTTAACACACAAAGAGCAAGCGGCTGGGTTGACAGAGATTGAGCGCAAGAAGGTGATGGAGCCATTTGCTAAAGCGGTCAATAACCTACGCACACTGACCCCTAAGCAGAAAGACGCATTGGTTGATTACACTGCAAAGAAGATTAGCAAAGCTGACTTGGCTGCAATGGGTGTTAAGGATGATGTTATCAAGTTTTGGGACTCAACTGCATCAGCGGACAAGACAGCGAAGACTTGGTTATCTGAGGCAAGCGATGATCCGGCCATTAAACAGATGTTGGCAAACACTGATGACTATCAGACTAACGCCTATCGCGTTGATTTGGATGACAAATTCAAATACGATGAAGCTAACATCCAGAAGGTAGTGGACGAGAACATGGCTAAACCTGAATACAAAGGGTTAAGCCGCGCAGAAGTGGAAGATGACACAAGGACATACCTTGCATCCAGGCTGGCTAAAGACGCTGAATCAAAGGCCAGAGGCAGTAACACAAGGATGGCGAAATCGCTTTATATCCCGGTGAAGTCGCTTAACGAATCTGAGCTTGGAGTATTAAAGAAGCTTGAGAACAATCCGTTACTTACGAGTGACGAGAACGCAAAGGTAACAGACATCTTAACGAATGGCATTACCCCAGAGGCTAAGAACTTCCTGAAAGGATTATCGCAAGACCCACGGATTAACCATCTGACGATGTTGAAATCGTTGCGCGATTATCTGCCAAAGAAAGATGCGATGTGGATTGCAAGCGCACTCAATAAGAAGATTGTGCCACCAGAAGCGTTTACGATGTTGGATAACCTTTCCAAGAATCCAAAGCTTTCATCAGTGGAACGGACAAGGCTTAACGATCTTGTTAATGAGGCTAGGGCTAGTCATTCACGGACATTTAAAACAGAGGAAGCGGATGCCATTGAATCCATTGCAAAGCGGTCAATCACTTCGGAAGCGCACAAAGATTTACTTGGGTTGATTCGTGACCCGGTTGAACGCAGGATTCTGACAACCAACAAGATTCTCAATTCCATGAAGCAAGCCGTGATGTTGACCAAGATTAAGAAGGAAAGCTTTAGTGATGGTAGTGCTATGAGCATGCAACGGGAAGATTGGAGTAAGGCATTAAAGGCAGCGGAAGACGCTGGCGATAAGGTTGCCATCAAGAAGCTGACAAGCGATTACGTAGATGTGCCTACTGCTAACAGAGAGTATGGGGTAATCTCAGGGGCAAAGATTCATCGTAAGATTGCCGACGCCTTGGAGATTGGCGCAGGACATAAAGGGATTGATGCAGGGGAAGGCATGTTGTCAATGATTGCATCTATCCCAAAGGTGGTTCACACAAGGCTATCTCCGGCAGCTTGGGCGCATAACGCTATCTCGTCGGCATTACAAGCTCACGCAATGGGTGTGTATAATCCGATCAAAGCAATGCGGACATACCGGAACGCAATAAAAGATCCCGCTATCGCCGCAGAGATTACAAGGAACGGCATCGCAGGTGGACACGCAGGCACCGATATGGCGAAGGTTGCCAATGATATTGATATGGTTCTCAATCCTACGGGAGTGCAATCGGCAAAACAAAAGGCTAAAGCAGCTTGGGATTGGTGGAATGAACTTTACGGCAAGACTGATTCTGTTGCCCGTGTTGCTGGTTACATTGAAAACAAGCCAAGGTTCATCGCTAAAGGGAAAGCGAAAGGGTTGTCAGGCGATAAGCTCGATAAGTTCGCAGAGTTTGAGACGACCAAGTTTGTTAATAAACTCAGTAACAACTACGGACAGGTTAGCAAGCTCACAAGACGCGCAAGGAACACTCCTTTTGTTAATCCGTTCCTAAGCTATCAGACACAAAACTTAAAGGTAGTTAAGAACCTTGCCAAAGATTTACTCAATGGTGATTCGGATGACAAGAAGCGTGCGGCTATCGCCCTTACTTCCATGTTGATTATGCCAGCGGTAGCAGTGGGTGGATCAGCAGCAATGTTGAGTGATGATGATAAAAAGGAATGGGAGAAGGTAAGAAACCTTTCCCCTAACTACATGAAGGCCAGGTTACAGCTACCTACTGGCAAGAATGAGAATGGGGATATTACTTCAATCAACATTCAACCGTGGATGCCATCTGGTGATATTGTTGCTTTTGCTCGCAACCTAGTGAACGGAGACGGTGAATCCTTACTTAAAAGTAACCCGCTATTTGGCATTGATCGTTCACCTGCCCTTAATATGGCATCAGAACTTATTACTGGTCGTGATGCCTTTACTAAAAAGGAGTTCAGAACAGCAGGCGATTATGCTCACGCTGTAACCAAGAATCTTACTCCTTCATTCTTTCCCGGCAATCATTTGTATAACCGGGTGAAAGCGGGGTTGTTTACCCGTAATGAGGAAGGCGAACTAGGTGTAGCTGACCCACTAACAGGAAGAACAGAATCCCCTGCAACGGCATTAGCGGCAGCGGTTGGACTAAGTGTTAGTAACCAATCTTCTAAACGGTTATTCAGACAGGCTAAACGAGACGCAGAGAAGGAAATATCAGATTACCGTTCTGACTTGAAGCGGGTGCTAAGAAGTAATATTGCCGAGGAAGACAAAGAAGAAGCGAGACAGCTATTCATTAAGAAGCGAGAGAAGGTGTTGCGGAGGCTTAACGCTAAGATTGGGTCATAACCCATCCTCCTTCTCAATCGCATCAGCAATCTTCCTGCAAACCATCACCGCTTCTGCGCCACCGTAAGCGAGGCCGAATTGCAGGTTGCGTAAAACATTAGCCAGCATCCTTACAGTTGCGGGCCTGTCAGATGGGATGCTTTGATCCATTCTATTTATGGCATTTTCAATCTCGGCTTCCTCCTTCTGTTTTAGGATTCCGATAATTTCATCCATCTGATTAACCTCCTTCCTGACCGGAACAAACCTTGAGCCGTCCCAGAGGAAGCGGGTTTCAAGCTCTAGTCCTTCTAGAAATGTTTCAGGGAATGCGAGACGACAATAATTATCCCAGCAAGCCGTCAGCACGCTAGCCATCTCGGCCTCTGCACCACCGCAAGCGAGTCCAAACTGGAGATTGCGTAATACTTTAACCAGCACTCCGACAGTAACCGGCCTTTCATCTGTCTTGGTAGGCTCAAACTCTGAGCATCCTACGTCATGTTTTGATGTCGGATTTCCGCATTGTTTGCACGTCTCGACGATCTCACAATCTGGCTGACGAGTTGGCATCACGCTTTTCCTTAACTCTGCCGACAGTTCGGCGCGGCGTTTAGCGTCTTCATTATTCGGCATGACGTAAGCAGGTTCTACCATTTTGTTGTCGTCAACAATATGGTCAACCGGAACAAACCTTGAGCCGTCCCATCGGAAGCGGTCTTGGAGCGATAACTTTTCTGTAAAATCCGGAGGCGCATACCATCCAATTTTAGTCAGCTTGAAACACTGCGTCAGCACGCTAGCTAGCTCGGCTTCGCGGGAAGCTGTATCTCTCGCAACCGTCTTCTGACATGCGGTAAGAACCACACTGGCATGTTGCTTCGCTTCATCCCGCTCCTTCGTGAGTTGCTCGATTTGTATCTTGAGTTTGGCTACCTCGGATTCGTGCTTTTTGTTCATCCACCCCGTATGATCGTCGCGCATTTTCATATACTCAGCATCGGCGTGATCTAGTTGTCTCTGTAATGAATCATTCTCATTAGTGAGGTGCTCGATTTGCCCCTTATATTTAGCCAGCTCGGCTTCGTGATTTGCGTGTATCGCTTCACACTCTTCGCGGTATGCGCTATATGCTGAATCCTTGATTTCATCCCGCTCCTTAGTGAGTTGCGCGATTTGCTGTAGTTGCTGCTGGAATACCTCTCGGCGGCGTCGTGCATCAAGCTCCAGCTCCTCAACCTTCGCGTTGGCTGCTATGAACTCGCGGCAAGCGGTTGCTCGTTGCTCTTTCTCGATTCCAAGGTCGTATTCAAGTTGTGAAGCCTTCGCATCGGCTGCTATCAGTTCAGCGGATACCCTTAAAAGCTCCTCCCTCAGCCTCGCAATCTCCTCGTTACAAAGCTCTGGTTGGTGAACGTCGGCTTTTAGTTCACGGATTTCGGCTCTTAGCTTCTCGCACTCTTGGTTCGCTGTATCCCGCTCGTAAATCAGCATAGAGACGCAAGACGAGACGTGTTCAGAATTGCTGTATCCTGCCTTTCTGAGCTTGGATTCGATCTCTGTTAAAATCCGCTGATGGTCTGGTGTGTCGGTGGTGTTCATTGTTCAGGTATTAGTTCGTCAGGGCATCTCCAGATTGCTACCTGTCCGCATGGGAGCTGGATTCTTCTCGGCGCGATGGATTCCAGTTCCATTATCATTTCGCGGTAACGCTCCTTTTCTTTAACTAGACATACTATGATCGTCTCAAGCGGCAATCCTCGCTCCATGCAGCTATGCACGGTGGTGTCATTAAATTTTGCGTATTCAAATGTATCTGTGTCAGTGTTCATTTTTGGGTGTGGGTGAGTGGGGTTCTGCGTGGTGACTTTTTCGTTTTCATACATTCATCACAATGGGCATACCACTTACCTGACGTCCTTTGTAGGCAGCCTTTGTCTTTCTCTGTCATCTTTCGGCAGTAAAAACAGATTGCCGGGTATTTGATTCGCCTAGCCATTATGTAAGCGGTTTAAACTTCCTATCTAACATCTGGTTTTTCGTATTTCATAACTTCATCTTGGTAGCAACAAACGCGCAACTCGTCTTTCGGCATGGATAGTAGTTGTTGGATGGTCATGGTTTGTGGCGTTTTCTGAGTTCCTTATTTAGTTTTTCGACCTCTTCAGGACTGCGCTCTACATGAGCATCAATGAAGTATTTAAACATCATGCAGAGGTGTGCGTTTGCTTGTAAGCGTCGGTTCCATCGCCAGTAAAACAGGCGATAAACCATCATATCAAATAACCAGATTAATCGCTTCATCTTCCCACCCCCTGTTGCAGCGCGGATTTGAGTTCCAGAATCTCATTGCAGAGTATTCCAGCGGCCATACTTGGCGGCATCTGGTCTATCTCTGTGACTACTTTCTGAGCAGCATCCCGCAGCCTTTGCAGTTCGGCGTCTTGCCGCGCTATCAATGCCGCGCTTGCCATGGCATCGGCCTCTGAACTGGACTCGGCGCGGGTGTTCCATGCTTCTCGCGCAAGCTTTGCACCGCTTACGTGCGGGCCTTTTGCGGTGCACTTTTCGCACTTCACAAACGTATGAGTGTGCTGGGTGACTTTGCCAACTTGCTTACCACAAAACGGACACGGCTTAAGCTCGCTCATTTGTCTCCTTTCGCCATGATTTCTTTTCCGCAAGGACTTGTGGTGTTGTCGGGGTAGACTTGGACTGCGTGTTCAAGCAGATAGTCAAATGGTTGATGAATCACATCCGTGGATCCGTTAAATAGAAATATCCCATCGCTGTTTAATCGCAGCGCGCGAAATATTTCGTTTGTATCTTTCCAGCTAAACCACCCATCCCTCGGAAATGACTGCATGTCATGCGGCACGAATTGCGGCTCGGTTTCGTGGAGGATGGAGATGTAGCCATGCCTCTCAAACGAAATGTATCCGTCTAATGAGCGATAAAACACATTGGATTTATCGTGAGCCACGTAGGTTCGATCTAATACTCCATCTAAATTTGAATTGTGTATCTTCGTCACGCCGCTTACGCATTTGCCTTCGTTCCCCATGAAGCTAATTAATGTAGTTTTTTTCATATTTCGTAATCTGGTTGTTTTGGGTTTTTGGCCTGAACCACGTCCTCTATTCCTTGCAGGTAGCATGATGCGGCCAGTTGTTCGATTGATGTAGTTGCGATATTTCTCCCGTAGTGATCTATGAGTGAGCGCGTCCTTTTTAATGCCAGCTTGGTGCCGCATTCCGGTGTGTCTCTGCGGTATTCAATTCTGTTCCTCATGTGGTAGCTCCTTGCCGTCGCTAATGTGTTTGATGGCATTCAGCCTTTGGGTTGCCCATAAAACATACATCGCCATTTGTGCCTGCTGACGCGGCGTCCATGCCCACTCATGCGGAGACATGGTGATATTGTGCGCAGCCTCAATAGCTTCCTGCCTATCGGCTTCCGGCATGTGCATCTGAGTAACTTTTGAGGATAGTAAGATCATCTTCCAACCCTCTGTTGCAGTGCGGATTTGAGGGCGGCTAGTTCGTCAGAGTATTTAGGGCCGGAATACTGGCCATTGCGAATCTGATTCAGCGTCCATACGGATTGATATTGCGGGTCATTATGAATGAACTCCAGCCGCTCAGTTAACGCAATCGCGGCCTTCTCCACCTCCAGCAGCCTTTGCAGTTCTTCTGCTTCCAACTGAGCGGCATGGATTCTAGTCTGCTGGCCTTTGATGAAGTCGTGAACGTAATCTGGCCCGGCTCCCCATATCATTAAATCGCGCCATTCGGACAGTTCGGCGGACTCGGCGCGGGTGTTCCATGCGGCGATTGCGTCGTCTTTTTCTGGCACATTAATAGTGGCAACTAATACGTCGCAACCTGATGTCTGACATTCAACGTGGAATCCGTGACTCAGGCTAAGAAGTCTTGGCTCGCCGCCGCAGAAAGGGCAAATCTTAAGCTCGCTCATTTGTCTCCTTTCTTAATCGGATTATTTCTGCATGATGACGGGGTATGCCTAGTGCATCTCAGCCCCCACTGAGTCCTATATTTGGCTGCATTTTTACACTGTCTAGTCGGGGAGCAGTATGGCCCTAAATATCCGCCTCTCCCCACCATTTCTTCGCATTGCTTTTTCATTTGTCTCCTTTCTTGCGCTTGGCAATCATCGCGTCGGCATATCCATAAGCATCATTGGCTATATCATCCCACGCTGACACGTCATGGCTCCCCATTGAAGCTAGTAGCCCCTGCATCGCCTTCGCTGCGAAGTAATCACGAAGCGTAAGCTGTTGCGGAATTTCAATTTTATCAGGTGTGTTCATTTTGTATTTTTAAGTTTCTGTTTAGCTCTCCAGTTCGCATGAGATTTACTGGAACATGATTTGCACCAACTCTTCTTTTTCATCTCTCCACCACGCCCTGAGTCAGTAACAAATTCAGATAACAGTTTTGAGGTTTCACATTGCGGACAGAACTTATTGTCCTTCGGCATTAATCTGAATGAGTCTTCTGGCATATGGGCGTGCCGCGTATTGCATGATCTGCATACCAGTCCATAAGTTCCGTCCCTATAATGCTGCAATGTCACAACGGTGGATTGCCCGTCAATCGCCAGCCAATTCATCGGCCTAGAGTAATCGCCGCACGGCATTCCAAACACGCATAATCCCTCAAGTTGCTCGTGAGTCGGAACTGATTTACCGTGTCGCTTGGATCCGGCTTTCATCTGCCCAAATCGGTAATGCTTTGAACATAGATGCTGATGCCCTTGGTATATGGTTGATGGTGCGCCACACCTACTACACGGAAACGCCTGTGGATTGTCGCTCATAAAACCTCCCTCCCACACGGACTCGTGGTGTTGTCGGGGTTGACTTGTTTGTAAATATTCAGCATGTCTTCAAATGTTTGAAATTCCTCACCAAAATATACGCCGTCATATGCCACATCGGTTATTCTGGATATGAGATTGTGCGAGCTGGTTCTAAACCACCCATCCCTCGGAAATGACTGCATGTCATGCGGCTCATACTGAGGCTCGGTTTCGTGGAGGATTTTGGCATTTCCAGCTGATAATGTTCCAAAATACTCACCCGTTTTAAAGCATACTTGGCTCTTGGTGTGGTCTATATACATACGATCATCGTCACAGTAATCATTATACAGCCGCGTCACGCCGCTTACGCATTTGTCTTCGTTCCCGATGAATGGTAAGAGTTTAGTGGTCTTCATATTAATTTGTAATTTGTGGTTCTGGTTCTTGTGCTACAAAAATAGCCTCTGCTTTTCCCGGTGAGTGCTTGAGAACTTTGAGCGTGCCGGGCTTTGGCGCGTAGTGGGTGCAATAATTTCGGTCGAAAGCTATTCGCTCTTCTCGTGTTTTCATATTATTTTCGTGGTTGGTTGGTTGTTAAAGAATCTGAATGTGCGTCTGGTGCGCGATGGTGTCTTTTATCTGCTCAATCGCGTCTTCCTCGTCGTGCGCGTGGTCTAGGTCAAAGTCGCACTCAATCACGGTGTCGGCGTCCGGTAGGTTTTGGAAGGTGATGCGGATACGGCCTTTCCACGGACGGTCAGCTTGTGACTCGAAATACTCGTCCAAGTCTCGGTTTAGTCGGGCGTCGGTCATGCGTCTCCTTCCTTCGGCTTTTTATGAACGCCCTTAATTCCGAATTTAAACGAGTCGCATCCTGCGCCTACGTGAAATCCGGTGTTAATTCGCCAGAGTTTTCCAACTCTCCATAGCGCATTCAGGTCGCGTAAAACGTTGATGTCGTCTTCATCCTCATACTCAAGCAGTAGATTACATTCGTTCTGCGGCCCGTGCTCTAAAAGGTAGTTAATCAGCCAAGTAAAATCACGATCACGTAAATGATCCCTCGCTCGCTGAATCTTTTCGCGACGATCCGCCATGCGATCATCACTCAGCTCTTTATCCATTTCAGGAAATAACGTCTTCATACCCGCCTCCCCTCGTCGATCCTCGGCTTGCGGATGTGGTTGATGCACTTCTTCTGTGCGTTAGGAATGAAAAGGCTATCCGTCGTTCCGGTGTTGAAATCGGCAATGTGAAGTATCCGTAAACATGATTTGCATTCCTTCCTTTTGCCGACTCCGAAGCACCTGCTTATGTGGGGACTGAGGGTCATTTCCTGCACTCCTTTAACATTTTCTCGATTGTGTCGCGGATTACCGGCCATTCCTCAGCTTCGATCCCAACTTTTCCTTTTTCGGAATGGTTGTTCTCTTGGAATATAACCAGAAACTCTCCGGCTCCCTCGTCTGCCACTTCGATAAAGGTGCTCATTTCGCTAAGTATCCCGTCTGCTTCACGGTGAATCATCATTTTAACTGGTCGTGTTTTGTAGCTCATTTTGATAGGTAGTTATGTGCAAACTCAGCGGCCTCTTGCTTCGCCAAGTCGCCAATTTCGATATTGTGATTCATGCCCTCGCGCTCACTGATGCGGTAATGGATTTCGGCGGTAAGACCGACATTCATCATGGACTGGAATAGCGACTCCATCTCTTCGGGTGTGCGCTTTACTGGTATTTTGGGGAATAGGGACGGGTTCATTTCGTGTTATCAATGATCCAGTTTTTCGGGTCGCGGTTTACTTTCATCTGCTCGGCGCGACGTTTCCGCTCGCTGGCTGACAGCTTCTTAGGCTTGCCCTTGCCGAGCCTGCCCAGTGCTTGTGCGTGTTTGTTCATAGAGTTCTGATAAGCGTTTATTTGTGGGGTGTCAATAGGGTTTTTCAATAAAGTTCAAATTGTTTTCCCGCTTCCCGTTGCGCATCTATTTCGTCTCGCAGACGATTGTATTTCCTGGCCTCAATCTCAGCCTTAGCTTCTTTGTTAATCAGTTCAGCTTTTGTCAGTGTGTCGTCAGCATCGTTGTAAATGTATTCAACGCCTTGCAGGTTTATCCTTCCAAAGTGGCGAGCGATTGATAACTGTGATTTGCTCACGTTGTAAATTGTGTCAGGTAGTTGGTTAATATGGGTTAAAAATTATTTGTTGGTGTGACGTAATCCTTTGGTGTGTGGAACTTCGTATTACATGGACTCCATTCAAGCGGGATTGGAATGTATCGTTGACCTTCCCGTTGCTTCTTAATTGTCACCGTCTTAACGTCTTGCTCGTCACATGTAATCATCACCACTGCGCTTGCGTCCTGCTCGATGTCCCCAGCCTCCCTAGCCTCTCCTGATTTATTTACCTGCGAAGCGATAATAGTTAAGCAGTTCAACTCCTTTGCGAACATTTTTAGAGTTCGCGTTATGTAAGCGATTTGTAATTGTCTGCGCTCAAACTTCCCGGCGCATCCCATAATCTGAACATAATCAATCACAATGAAGTCGAGTGGACTCTTTGCGTGTTCGGCGCGGCAAATAGCTAAAACCTGCTCCAGATAGTTCACGCTATCTATTATTCGCATATTAAAATCAATCACCATCTTTGCTCCATCCACAAACTCTTGCTGAATCTTGGTTACTTTATCGGTTTTGAAGAGCGATGTTTGCTTTGATATTTTTCGGACAAATTCAGGGGAATGGCCGGAAGTATCCGCCATCATTCTCTTTATCACCTGCTTTTTAGACATTTCGAGACTGAAATATATTCCACGATTGCCAGTTAAAGCCATTGATACTGCCATGTTGCAGACTAGCGCACTCTTCCCGCTTGATGTTGCTCCCGCCACAATAGCTAAGTCGTAGCGATACATTTTCAGTAAGTCGTCCATTGCCTGAATACCCGTCTTAATCAAATTGGTATCATCCTTTCCGTTCATCACCTCCCCAAGAGTTTCCATAACCACATCTCTATTGGTCTGCTCATCATCCTGTTTCACCCCCATTAGGTTGTTTACGTCCCTCTGCAACTCGGCTGTAATCGCATCCGTATCAACTCCAATATCGGCAGCTTGACGCGCGTATTGCTCACAAATCAGGATAATGGCGCGGAGTCGCTGCTTCTCTACAACGATTTCAGCATATCTCTGCATATTCACTACGGTAGGCATGAAGGTTATTATGTCGGTCAGGTTTGCGGCACCTCCGCATTTTTCGAGATTACCTTGATCTCTAAGTTTGGTTGCTAAAGATAGAAAGTCGAGGAGTTGCCCTTCGTTAATTACCTCGCTCGCGGCCTTCCAGATTTTAGTGTGCGCTGGATGATGAAATGATGTTTCCGTAAGCTTTAGGCGAGAGCATAGTTGTATCGTCTCGTCAGGTGCCTTGAATAGCGAGCATATAACCGCTTTCTCAGCGTCTAAATCGTTTGGGAGGGTCAATGGTGCGGACATATCAAATTAGTTCGTATTTTTTAAGGTATTCGTTTTGGGCGTCTTCGGTCTTTTTTCTGCAAGCTGCCATTTGGTCTTGAGTCATCTGGCCAACGCCGGGAATAAACTCTGTTTTTTTAACGGACGGGAATGAACTGGATGTAATCTTAGCCTTAAAAACGTCATAATACTGAACCCCTGAATTATTCCGCCTCCTTAGCTTTTCGGGGGAAAGGAATTGAGCAGACCAAAAGCTATCCGATCTTGCCCACTGGCACACTTTCGCAATCTCCGCTTTTCCCCGCTTATCAATCCGCGTGAGCTTGTCGTAAACGATAGCCCACTTGGTTTTCCAGTTGTCGGAAAGATTAATTTCAGGAATCAAAGTCTTAAACCAATCTGCAAATTTCAATCCTTCATCGGATGGAACTTCTTTTTTCTTCTCTTCCTTCATTGAGGTATCTATGAGGTGTAATGAGGTATTAGGTGCACGGTTTGCACCCCCTACCTGCACGGTTTGCACCCCCTGTATGGTAATCGTGTAAAGATTAGTGCATCTTGCCCCTGCTCTGACTCCAACATTTAGCTCTCCAATCGCCTGCAAGTTTGCAATAGCGTAGTGAACTGCTCGCTCTTTTACGCCAGCCATTCTTGCAATACATGCTACACCTGGCCATGCCTGCATTTCGTCGTTTGCGTAGTTTGCTATGGCTAAAAGGACAAGCCTTGCCGCACCTTTTGAAGATGATTCAGTAAATACCTTTGTAAGCGCAATGTTACTCATTGGTTCGCGTCTGTCAGTAATTTACGCATAGCCTCGAAACGATCTACCGCAGATTCCGTTGATAATGGTAGCCCTTTCGGATCTATCTTTTTCACAATTGGTTCTTCGTGAAATATCTTAATGCCATTATCGCTTCTTCTCATCACCTCGTGGAATGCGTCATGACACCAGTGGCATAGCGATGTTAGTTCTCCATCTTTATATTGCCACGGCTCCTTGCCTTTTACGTATCTAGGGTGGTGGACATGAAGCTCCTGCTTATTATCACCACATAACTGGCAACGCCATCCAGCATATTCAAGAACCTTAAGCCTCTTCTTTTGCCAACGTGGATCAGCTAGCTTTTCTTTGTATGATTTCTTGTTCATAATCTATCTACTCTACTCCCCTGCCTCCGCTGAACACGGGAGACAATACCCAACTGATAGTTGAGACAACTTACCCACGGAAACAGGGGAATGGAATAGACGGGTGTTGTGAATTATTGTCATTTGCTTTACATCCAGTGTTCAATTGGATGACCTTCTTTTACCACGTTGCTAAACTCTGTCAAGTGAACCTTACCCGTGGGCATCCGCACAGTGTAACGACCATGCGGACACCCCGTGCAAGGTAGTTGTTACAGTAGTTCTTGCTGCGGGTAAGCAGCTTTAAACTCATCCATGATTTCCTGTCTGGCTTTACGTAGCTTCTTACGCATAGCTGTTACTTCTTCCATTGAATCCAACCGTTCCTGCAACCATAGGTTAGCTAGTTGATCTGGTGGACATCCTACAATGATTGCAGCTAGTTCAAGACCAGACTTAACGCTACTGGAAACATAGATGTTTTGTGACAACATACTCATATGTTAAAATGGAATATCTTGGCCTTCGATTTCCGCTGATTCAGCAACTACTGGTGTCTTCTTAGCCTGTTCGTTCCGTTCCCAGCATTCATTGATTTTCTTCTGCAAAAACTCAGGTAGCTTTGCAAATACTTCCTCGTTGTGGCTGGTAGCTGAATAGCTAATCAACTCAGTTATAGCAGGTGGACAGGTCAATCCCTTCGGCACCCTGGATACAGCCGTAATATTGGCATACTGTTTTCCTTCATGCTCAACATGGGTGACGTTCAACATACAAGGCTGACCAAGTAGCTTGATGATATTGAAGCCTTCCAGTTCCTTTTCTGTGAAGGCTACACCGCGCCAGCTTTCAAGGAACTTCCGCAACGATGCCTTTTCGTGCATTGATACGTTGAATCCCTTGCTTATCATGAAAGGTTGCTCGCCTTTTTCCTTGTCGAAAACAGCTTTCTCGTTTGGCAGTTCCCAACTAATGCGAAGCTTCTGGTTTGTCTTTACGCCAAACTTCGTTTCCTCCGTGTGAGTTCCGAGGTCAATGATAGATACACACCGTGCAACATGATTGTCGGCTGGTGGTAGTGGATATTGTTTTGCAGTGTTCTTTATGATGATTTCCATATGTTTAGAAAGGACTTTGATCGCCCTGTTTTTGTGGTTTGTTTTGGTTTAGTTTTGGAACGTCTTGCTCCTGTTTTTTCTCCTTTTTAACGGGAGGAAATTGTTCTTCTGACGGTTCAGCCGCTCCGTTCCAATTGACTAGGAATGACATGGTTTTAAATTGGTTCCCGACGCTCACTCAGTCCCCCGCATACGCAGTGGTGTGCCTGAGTGACTTTCGTCCTGCAAACGGAACGTGGGAAAGTGGTTCATTGTTGATCCCGCGTTCGGCTCTACTAAAGCCGCTACGTAACCCGAATTGTGGTGCAGTCGCATCGGCGCGGGGTGTGGTTAAAGGTTGTTAGCGTGATGCAAAATCAGAAGAGCATCACAGGTTTTAAGGGTGATTCCGTCAGTGCTCGGAAATAGCTGTTGAGCCTTGCCTTTGAGCTTGTTTTTCCACTGTCCTGAATCCTTGCAAGCTGACCGCGTTCCGAGCCCTAGTGGCTTCTGCCATGCCTGCGGTTGAATGACGTAGATGGTCATGCCTAGCGTCATACAAACACCTCGGATGAAGGCGGCGTTTGCATTCAGCTTTGCCAGTCCGCTAACCTGACCCGGCATCGCAGAAGGTGCGCGTTCGATCATGATAGCTGTTTTAGGATTGCCTGCCTCAAAGCGTCTCGTCTTTATGAAGTCCAAAATGTCGCCTTCCGTTTCTGGCATCTTAGCGACAACTGGATTTCCGTCGAAGTCAGTCCATGCGAATCCGCCTGACAGGCCGGGGTCTATTCCGATGATGTGTTTCATTTGTTTAGTAGTTCCTCCATTTTTCGGATAGCCGATTCCCTGTCGTTAAATGTCCATCCCTGTGATCCCCACGAGGATGATGAAGGGTAAGTCTCGGATGCTGTAATCTTGACTCCTGCAAGCTCGTAGCCGTTATGACTTCCGATTATCACTGTCTCAAAGTGGGGAAGTTCCTTACCTTTCCACCGCTGGAAAACTGCGATGTTTCCCACCCTAATTGATTGAGTGTGGAAGAACCCGTTCTTCTTAAATCTTGGTTGTAGTGCCTTCACAGCTTCCAGCCCTCCAAGTTATTTTTGATCGCGAAGTCCACCAGCGCGTCGTCTTGCTCAATTCCGTATCCGGTTTTCCAAGTCGGGTTAGATAGCGAGAAGGCGAGGAAACCGCCGTTGCGTGCGCCTGCGTCGTCTTTGATCTGAACGGCGTAACGCTTCATCCATTTCGATTTCAGGAAGTCCTCTTCATTCCAAAGCGGGATTCGGTTTATCGCCGCCATATTTCGGATCGCTTCATCCTCTGTCATTCCGTAACCACAAAGTTCAGGGTCTCTCGGAATCCCGTCAGCGTCTCCGTTTGGGTAATTAGAACGCTCCCAAGCTGCCCACGGGCCGCCGTCATCATCGCTTTCGCAATGCGGTGAATAGTGCGTCTTCACGCCGTGCTTCCGCATCCACGCGACTTTCGGTGAATCCTGAGACACTGCTTCGATTGGAAAGAGTTCGTCGCTCACGGCTCAAGTCCCTCCGCGATTTTGAAAGCCCTCGTCTGATCGTAGTTTTGAAATCCGGCAGTTCCAAAAACCATTCCGTTTTCCTGTCCTTCTTCAAAAGCTAGGCGAACCTCCTCCGCGCTGACGAGGCGGCACCAGAGGCCGCCTAGCGACTTAACTAAATACTCTCTTTTTGAGTAAAAATATAAATCACCTTCATATAGATATACCTCTCCAAGTTTAGGAGTATGATCGTGGGCAGCCTTCCACCAGTAAGCTCCAGCAACCTTCGGCGGCGTTGTTGTGTAGGTCATGGCTTTGATGTTTTTTTGCACCTTCTGCATTTCAGTGGTGCGAGTCTGATTGTGTGCCTAGATAAAGTGTGAATTGTTCCGCAGTCGCATCGGACATTCCAAAATTGATGATGTTTCCTGATAAGGACGGTGTAGCAGCCAAACCGTTGCCCAATTAAGTCCTCGCAAGGGACTCCTCTGCTCACTCCGCTGCTCATACCGTCTCCCCCTTCCCCGCGCAGTGCTCGCATGGTTTGAATACTCCGCAATCATTCCTGCGATTATGAAATCCGCGCCTCATTTCATTCTCCAGCACCCCCCCGATCTCGTCTAGGCGGAACCGGGCGAGGGCGCGCATTATCTCCTTTGAGTTTTTTGGAGCCTTATGCCATTCGACTATATTCCAACCAAATGAGTCAGCCTTTGCTTTGTAGGATTTCCACATCCGCCTCGCCACCATCTCCACGGTTTTTGGGCTGTAGGGGGTCATTTTGATTCCTCCTTATCTTTCTTGTCTTCCGATTCACTGGCCTGCATTGAGCCGATCCAGATTACGAAACAGAAGGCAGCAATAGACAGCCATCCCAAGTTTTCATCTGAGACAAATGCCCGCCAGATCAAGATGGCAACCGCGATCAATGCCGCAACGCCGCCAATCGTTTCGTTTTTTTTCTTCGCGCTCATCTCCCCTCCTTCAAGGCGGCCACGGTGGCGGTTGCTGATGCAAAGTATTCGTCATACTTCGGATTGCTCAGGTCTTTGCGCCCAAGCTCCATAATAGCCTCCAAAGCCGCGAGCAGGGCGGGAGCCGCTGCGATAAGGCGGGCGTTTTCAGCGAAATTCACCAAGTCCCGATTTGATTTTGCGATAACAGTATTACCGGACAAAACCACATCCTTAAATCCAAGGTTCCCGTTTACCCGCCAAGGCCCCGGCGTGTGATTCGGCGCGGTCATTTTGACCTCCTTGCTAGCGATGTGAGAACGTAGCTCACTAATGCTGACGCGAAGAAGATTATGAGGCAGCGTGTTAATTCACTCATAGCGCAAAAGCGATTACGATCATGAGCACGCAAAAGATAGCCAGCAGCCACTCGGCTTGGTTATGCTTCCGCTCTGCCTGTTTCCGGTCGAGGTATTCAACCGCTGATAGCACTGCCTGTTTGGCAACGTGTGATTCTAACTGTCTTGAGTATGTTTTCATAAAGTGTGTGCCTCAGCTTCCTCGCGTGTGATATAGAAATGAATTCCGTTCGCGCATTCCTCTCTCCAGTTGTCGCTCCACGAATCCGGCTTAACCAACAGCCCGACTTTATAGGTGGTCTTTTTGTCGTAGCCACTGGTCGCCGTTTCCTTTTTCGCGAGCTTTTTGTCGCCGCTCCAAATCTCTAAAACCTTCGCAAATTGAGCGCGGCACTTTCGACCAAACGCATGACTGCGATTTGCCTTGGTGGGGATAAGTAGTTTGACGATCTTGTTATCTAGGCATCGCTTCCAGCCTATTACATCGCCCTCGGCTAGAATGCGGGTTCGCGCTATGGCGAGTGCATGTGAAGCGTGGGAGCCTATGTTGTTGGCTCCTGAAAGGTCGGCTCCGTAAAGTTTGGCTCCGTAAAGGTCGGCTCCTGAAAGGTCGGCTCCTGAAAGGTCGGCTCCTGAAAGGTTGGCTCCTGAAAGGTCGGCTCCGGAAAGTTTGGCTCCGTAAAGGTCGGCTCCTGAAAGGTTGGCTCCGTAAAGTTTGGCTCCGTAAAGGTCGGCTCGGGAAAGGTTGGCTCCGGAAAGGTTGGCTCCGGAAAGGTCGGCTCGGGAAAGGTCGGCTCCGGAAAGGTTGGCTCCGGAAAGGTTGGCTCCGTAAAGGTCGGCTCGGGAAAGGTTGGCTTCGGAAAGGCCGGCTTCGGAAAGGTCGGCTCGGGAAAGGTTGGCTCCGGAAAGGTTGGCTCCGGAAAGGTCGGCTCGGGAAAGGTTGGCTCCGGAAAGGTTGG
>JACCDR011903088.1_pt1 | contig 49053 bp, 41 predicted proteins | sample 7446431 | NCBI WGS metagenome assembly JACCDR01 (sample SAMN15323443, study PRJNA562643) | freshwater metagenome | isolation source: river surface water | place: USA:Blue River Watershed | collected 2017-08-17 | reverse complement strand
GTGGCTGCTTCTAAGCCAACCTCCTCATTGTCAAAGAAATCTCACCTTCTTGTCTTACACTTAGTATATATTTAGGGACCTTATTTTGAGATCTGGGCTGTTTCCCTTTTGGCGAATGGAGCTTCGCCCCCACCGCCTAACTGCCACACTCTAGCTTCTGGTATTCGGAGTTTGATAGGATTCACGAGATTGCTCCCTGTTGAATCCTTCCAGTGCTCTACCCCCAGAAGGAACATGCGACGCTAGCCCTAAAGCTATTTCGGCGAGAACCAGCTATTACAAGGTTCGATTAGCTTTTCACTCCAACCCACAAGTCATCCCAACGCGTTATACGACGAACGGGTTCGGGCCTCCATAACGCTTTCGCATTACTTCACCCTGCTCATGGGTAGCTCACCTTGCTTCGGGTCTTATGCATATTACTAATTTGCGCTATTAACACTCGGTTTCCCTGCGGCTCCGTCATTTTAGCTGACTTAGCCTCGCAACATGCATAAACTCGTTGGCTCATTCTTCAATAGGCACGCCGTACTCCGCCGAAGCGGAGATCGACTCCTTGTAGACACACGGATTCAGGTCTATTTCATCGTCCTCACCGGACTGCTTTTCACCTTTCCCTCACGGTACTAGTTCACTATCGATCTTTAAGTATATTTAGCCTTACCAGTTAGTTCTGGTAGATTCCCCCCGGCTTTTGGTGTCCTGGGGTACTCAAGAACAACAACAAAAGAGATAAATTATTTTCGTTTACGAGACTATCACTCCCTACGGTTTTGCTTTCCAGCAAATTCAACTAATAACTTATTTTGTAACTCTTCTAGAAATCTACGTTGTCGTCTTACAACCCTCTGCATTGCTGCAAAGTTTGGGCTCCTTCCTTTTCGCTCGCCGCTACTAAGGAAATGCATATTTGTTTCTCTTCCTCCTGGTACTGAGATGTTTCACTTCCCAGGGTGTGCAAAATGTTCTTACGAACAAAATTATAGAGGTTTACTCTATAGGGTTTCCCCATTCGGAAATCTCCGGATCAAAGGTTGCTTAGCACCTCCCCGAAGCATATCGCAGCTACGCTACGTCCTTCATCGCTACTTAAAGTCAAGGCATCCACCGTGCGCCCTTATTAATTTCCTGTTAAGAAATTTATAAACCACTTTTCATGTTTCTCTCAAAACATTTTGAGAATTTATCTTCAACCGCTTGATGATAAATTCTCCCCTATCTCTAGTCGAAAAGACCCACAGACCTAGAGATAGGTGTATTTAGTTTTCAAATTTCAATCATTTCTCTCTAAACAAAAAACCGCCTTCGGGCGGTTACAGACAAAAGTAAACGTCTGTTACCACCGTCTTTTGTTCATGTTTTTTGTGTTCTGCATTTCTGTAAGAGGGAGTATATACCAAACGAAAAAGAATGTCAACACCTGTGACATCCTTTTTCTCGGGACCCTATTTAGGCTGGTTTATTCCCTATTTGAACTCTCACGAGCCACCTTTTCGATGAATCTTTGAGCGGTATCTTTACCACCGATACCAAAAGCGATAGCACCTGCGATAGCGAACATCGCGATCACTCCAGTGAATAGAATTTGCATGTATGCAGAAGCTACACCGAGTTGTTCGAGAGCGATGATAAATGCAAACACCCACACTGCGTATTTACCGACAGTCGCGAGCATGTTTGCAGAACGTACGTTCATAGATTTTGCACTAGCTTGCAATGCACGAGACACTGCGTCCGCTACGATAGTAGCGATGATGAGTACAAAAGCAGCGACGATAACACGAGGCAAAAATCCGAGCACATCATCCTTGAGGAAGGTACCGACTGAATCGAGACCAACCAAAGAAAGTGAAGGCAAAAGGAAAAGAATGAGCACGAACCACTTCATCACCTGCCCGATAAAATAACCAGAATTCAAATTCATGCCAGCACGCTTGAAGACTTCATGCGCACCGACTGATTCGAAAAGTTTGTCGAGTTTGAGAGCATTCAAAACTTGTTCAAATGCTTTTGCTATTAATGAACCGAGCACCCAACCCACGACAAACAAAATGATGGCTACAATCAGTCTTGGTGCAAACTGAATGAATCCCCACCAAAGTTCTTGCAAAGATGAATTGAACACATCACCCCATGTAACCCAAATATTATTCATAAACTTTTTTGTTATATGTTATTAAAACTGCTAATACTTCTATTATACCAGTTTTAAGAGGTGTCGAATACCCAAATGTGGATAAGCAAAACCCCCTCAAAGATTGAGGGGGTTTTGGAGTGATTATGGTTTCTTGAGATTCAGCAAGGTCTGAGATATGTCTTTGGTCTGTAGCAATACCTTGTGTGGAAAATCCAGAATATCTCGGACAAGCTTGTCATACATATTGAGTCTGTATAAAAATTCTTCTGTCTCAAAGATAGCATAGGTTAGTTCGGTACCTATCTCTGCTTCGAGTTTTTTTACGCTCTCCTCTATCTTACTGCGACGTAGCGCATCCCCTACCAAGAGCAAGTCTACTCGCGAATCTTTGTTCTTGATGAAATAACCCGAAGCTATTAGGAGTTTTGTCTTGCCGACTTTCTTAAAAGAATCGGTGATACTAGTGTCTTCTAAAGTATCCGCACCGATCAACAAGACTTCAAATTCACGAACGTGTTTGAAATTTATATTAAAGAAAAAACCTTTAGTATTTTTTTTCACAAAACCGACAGACTGCAAGAGTTTGAGTTCTCTGCGGACCGTATCCACTCCGACCCGACTGCGTGTCGCTATGTCACTCGGCAGGTAGACACTGTCTTTGTTTTGTAAAAAAAGGCGCATGATTTTAACCCGTGCCACTGAACCCATAAGTTTGCCTAAGATTTCCATGATGTCAGAATTATACTACTTTTAATACGAATGACAATTTTACTATCTTAGTCTAAGGTAAAATCTCTAGAGAAAAATTCTTTTGAAACTTCTCATCCCCAGATGTGACTTCTATGGTAAATGCGTACATACCAGCCATCTCTGGTTTACCTGAAATAATTGCAGGCATCCAGTTAAAACATGGTGCACTAACACACCTAATAGCTGTTCTAGTCAATGTAATACCCTTCGGTAAATCACCCGAAATCATTTCCCAGTTATAACCTGCACCACCGCCCACCCCTTCTATGTCGAGTCGGTATTCGACACCAACCTGACCTCTAGGCAGAACAGAAGGATTCTTGATTGAGAGAGATTTATTTATGTTGTTTGTATTTGAATTGTTGCCAGTATTTACGCTCAGAGAGAGCATCTTATTAATTGAGGCAAAAGTGAGCGGACCGACAAAACCAGTCGCAGAAATTTTATTTGCTTTCTGGTATGCCAGAACTGCAGCCTTGGTCTTGGGACCAAATTTGCCATCTGCTATACCAGATAGATAGCCCTTTGAAATCAGAAAACTTTGCAAGGCCACTACACTGCTACCCTTAGAACCTACGCCCATTTGCTTGGACAACAAAACTGGCTGCACTGGATCATAAGCCCTTACAAAAGAAAAGACAAAACTAAAAATTATAAAAATAAATACACTAAACAAAACAAACTTTTTCATAGGTATATTATAACAAAAATAAACCTCCAACATAAAAAGACGGAAGCAAGGCTTCCGTCTTTTTAGGGTCAGGATTTCGTTTATTTAAACTCAACCTTACCGCCAGCAGCTTCGATTTGTTTCTTCAAATCTTCAGCTTCAGCTTTCTTCATACCTTCCTTGAGAGTTGCTGGAGCACCGTCCACGATATCCTTTGCCTCTTTAAGACCGAGACCTAGAACTTCTTTTACAACCTTCATAACAGCGATCTTCTGTTCACCAGCAGACGCGAGGACTACAGTGAAAGAATCTTTTTCTTCAGCAGCAGGACCAGCAGAAGCTGCAGGACCAGCAGCTGCGACAGCAGCAGCTGAAACACCAAACTTTTCTTCGATTGCCTTGACGAGTTCGTTCAATTCTAGAACTGATGCGCCTTCAAGGTCTTGCAAAAATGAATCAAATTTAGACATATCAATAAATGATTAAAACTATTAATTACTTCTTCTTGGCTACTTCGTTTACCGCAATAGCCAAACGTTGCATCGGAGACTGGAGTAAGAATGCGATCTTTGATAGCAATACTTCGCGTGTTGGGATAGTAGCGATTTCAGTCATGAATGCTCCATCGACAAACTTACCGTCGAAGACACCACCTAATATCTGCATGACACCTTTGTGCTCTTTTTCAAAATTGAAAATCTCACGAGCAGGTGCCAAAGCATCTGTACCATAGACTACTGCGACCTCGCCACCGAGCACAGGCATCTCACCTGTCGCTTTGCCGTCGAGGGCACGCTTGATCAAAGTCTTTCGAGCAACTTTGTAGGTGACTCCTTGTTCGCGCAAATTCTTACGCAAGACAGATTCGTCAGCTACGGTAAGACCATGGAAATTCACGAGCACGATAGAACCGGCATCGCTCATCCCCTTTGAGAGGTTACTTACAATATCTTCTTTCTTTGATTTTGTTAATGGCATATTTTAAATTAAAAAACGGCCTATTAAAGCCGCAAAAACTTGTTCATGATTGCTCATGATAGTATCGACCACTAAGTAGGATTTATTGCGTCCTTAGAATAATCTCAGGATCTGCGACCTACTGTCTTTGCGGAACAAATCTAATCTAACACATAAAAAACTACTTGGCAAATGCAGAATCACTGCGAGCCTCCCCTTCTTCTGGACCAAAAACCGATATGATAAATACCCCAATCAGGCCCAAGATAATCATGATAGAAAAGACAGTGAGGACTTTGAAAAAATGTTTGTTGACCACGAGCCTATTATAACACAACCCCGTCGTTTCAAAACGATGGGGTTGGTAGAGTGCACTTATGAAAACTAATCGATGCTTAGCGTTGGACCAAGATGGTCGCTACGTTTTGCTTGTCACCACAGTCTACTAGATAAGTATAAGGGAGTAAGTTGTTTGTGACTTTGACTATCTTGAAATCATACGCACCAATACTGAAAGATGAACCGAGGGTAAACTTTTTTTCTACCGCAGAACGGTTGTCGAGCATGATCTCTGTGCCATCCTTGTAGGTCACATTGTTTGGCACAGCACGACACTCTGCATCAAACTGAATACGAGCATCTTTGTACTTCGCTAGCGCATCTGCATAAGACATCTTCGGAGCTATGGTCTGCTTTGTAGTTGGAGTGCGGCGACGCGCAGGCTTTGGTGCTTCTTCTTGGACTACTTCTGCACTCTCTGGGGTGAGTTCGACGACAGGGGCTTCTGCGCCTTTATTGCGCTTTGCTACGAGCACGATGATTAATACTACTACGAGTAAAGAGGCTACACCGAGCCATAGGTTTTTGTTTTTCCAATCAAATTTTTCCATATCCGCTAGATTACCACAAAATCATGATTTTGCAATACCCTATCGCCCCTGCCCCCGCAACTGAATGGCTTTGAAAATGATAATGAAAAGAGAAATGACTGAGTAAGCAATACTGAGCAAAAATACACCAGTTCCCTTGGTGAGGGGTAATATATCTAGACCATAACTATGACTCGGCAAGAAACTGATAGCCACTAGCGATATCACCACTGCAAATATAGAAAAATTTCTCCAAGCATTGAACACACCCTGCTTCATGAAAAAAGTAATTAACGCAAAAACAAAAACAGGGATAAAGATGAAGGTATAGAAAATCAGCATATCCACTAAAAAAGAGCAGGTCATTTGTCTGTAGCAAGAGACAGAATAGTAGTTAAAAAGATAAGTAATAGAAAAAACTAGAATTAAAACAAAACTGGTAATAAGGAAACTTTTTTTCGTAAACCAATTTAATATCATATTTATATTTTACCTCCTAATAAATTTTAATCCAAATAAAACCAACGCCAGAAAGCCAAGTATATACCAAATAGCATGACTAGGTGCATCTGATTTCAAAGCAGCAGCCGGCAAAAGGCTTTCTTCCACTACAAGTGCACTTGGTGTAGGATCTGTAGGCGGTTCTGGGTTTGTGCTGACTTCGGATTCTTCAACCACAGATTCTTCTTTCTGGTTCTCATATAGGTAAATCTCGAGAGATGCCTCCTCTATCTCTGTTGTATTTTGTACCTCGGGTTCTGCGACAGGTTCTAAGGTGGACACTTCAAAAGTAGGCAGCACAGAGGCTATAGTATCGAGCAGCCACACTGGCACCACAGCAGGCGGAGGGTTGACCGTAGGTTCTGGCACCACCGGTTCTGTCTGCTTTGGCTCTTCATACACCACTCTCATATTATCTTTTTTACTTAGAGTGATATCTATATCACCATCACCATTTTCATCTATCTCCAAAAGAGCATCCCCGACATCAAAAGACTCTCCTATCTCTATCTTGGCAAATGTCTCAATATTTGATGGTATACCTTCAAATATCAAAGAGTCTGTCACTTCGTCTCCTGTTTGTTCATCTATATCCAAAGCAAATGAACCAGAGGAGAGCCCATCTAAGACCAGAGTGAGGGCAAGGCCTTTTGGTAGAGATATGAATTGTACTTCACCCACTCTCTCATACCTCACCCCTGGTATCTCGTGCTTGATTTCCAAGGTCACAGGGTCAAGCCCTGTATATCTCCCCTCGCCATCTCTCACACCCAAAGCCAGTGGCGAATGAAGGGTGAAATGTAGTCGTGGCTCGTTTGAAGAAAAGGTGAGATTATTATTAAATACCACCCCATCATTATCATTAAAATCATTTCTTTGTATTTTTTGATAAATCAAATTTACCAAATTTGGTACTTCTAAAATATTTTTATGGTCAGTGTTAGGTAAAATTATTTTATTCTTATTGTATCTAAGTAAATCCACATACCACTCTTCCAAATTCGGATTATTCAATGTAGCAAAGGCGCTTGGGGCGACGACGACACCATCCCCATCTATGACCCATCGGGGTTTGTAAGTCACTTCATCCCCTTTCAAAAACTTTTTTCTGACTACATAATCAAGCCCAGCCAAGGTCTCTTCACCCCAACCTGCGATTTCTACAATCTTTGTATTTTGATGTGGCTGCCAATTATCCACCAAAGTGTGTATATCATCAGCATAAGACATGAGGTATGGATTTGATATGTTCGCATTTTTAGTATCACCATACTCTGGCTTGGCACGACCATCACCACCCAAAAGATAATCATCCATAGTAGAATGCGTAGTGATTTTGTTGGCATACTTGGATACCTGTGCACTGAGCAATGGGTGGTCTTCAAAAGTAATGAGAGGATTTTTATCTGTATCCACCATCTCAAAATATCTGAGTGAAGGCAGCAAATGATACGCACTAGGCATATTTTCTGCGATAGCTCGCGCGCGTTCATTGGACATCAAAATACCTTTGAATAATTTTACTCCATGAGTTAGCAGCATAGTCGCTTCTGGGGTACCGGATTGAGGTGTAGCTACTAGTATTATTTGTTCAATTTTGGAATACAAAGGATGATTCGTCTCTCTCAGTCTTTCTACTAGCGCCTTGGCCACGAGCCCTCCATTTGAGTGTGCGATGATGCTGACCTTGCCAGTACGAGAGGTGGCTTGCAACTTTTCAAGTTGTTTCAAAATCACCGAATCTGTAAAAGACTGATTCTGTGTGTAAGAAAGTCTGCCATTTGGTACTTGCGTAATACGTGCATTATCTACAATATCTTGTAATGACAAACGCCAATCATAAGGAATGAAGGCATAATCAGCATAGAGCCCAGCATTTTTCCAAATAGCCAATTGCTCCAAGAAAGAATCATAAATATTTACCCCATAAGCATCGTCAAGTATTCCATATTCCTGCTCATCTGGTGTGCTTTTTTGTATATCAAACTGCGTATATACATCATGAATGCTTTTACCGAAAGCATCCAGAGAGAGTTTTGCTTGCTTGTCATCATCTCGTGAGAGCCACAATTCTTCATCATAAAAACAATCTGATCCATTCAAAGCACTAATTCCACAATCCACTGACCCTTCACCTGCTTTGGTATAGAGTCGAGAGCCTTCTAACCCCGGCAAGAATAAAATATTTGAAAAACAATCAGTCACGCAGTCCATATACTTAGGCTCGGTCGGCGCTTCGGTGAGGAATGGCATATACGATATGCCCTCAGAGATATCTTCACCAGTGCCAGAAGGCGTGTTTGAATATTTGAGATGCGGACCAGAAGCATCACCCCAATAATTATTCACAGCATTAAGCACTCCGCGGATATTATTCGCACCCAAGATAGCATGGTCACTGATGATGGAATTAAAGACTTTCGTATCAGCACTCACGGTATACACACCATAGTCTCCATGTGTGATAGACGAATTGGTGATAGACACCACTCCAGCATAAGCTTGTACAGCGTAGACACGATTGTAAGCAAAAGTACTTTGGTCGATGGTGCTCTCTCCTCCTTCTTGATTGACTATGCCAGTATTTGAATACTCTAGATTTAGATGCGTGGCTTTGAGGGTGCCATAATTTTGAATATTATCCCAATCACCAGGATATTTGGTCGGATTAATAGAGGTGAATAATACCTGCTCTCCACTGGCGCCTTGTACATCGAGAGTGGCTCCAGATTCGATATAGATGAAAGAAGCCTTGTTGCGAAATTCTACACGCACACCAGGCTCTATGGATAAAGTGACGCCGGGTTTTATGATGAGTTGATCTACGTAGTACGGGTTCGCACTTTTCTGCCAAGTAGTATCAGCATCGAGAGTGCCATACCAAGTCTTCACATTGGTGAGTTTTATAGGAGTGCAGACACCAGATTCGGGACAATCAAAAACCATGTATCCATATGGGTCACGGAAATCTGATTCGGCGTATAGAGTGAGCATGTACCTGCCTGCCCCAGAACGCAAATCGCCTCCATCTGACGTGGAAGCGATAAAGGTGTTTTGACACATGCTTTTCCCAGAAGTTCTCTTTTGAGTCAATATAGCATCGTCTTTAGTGACACTATATGAATAGAAACTGATGGAAGCGTTGTAGGTATTGAGGGGTATATCGCAAGCGACTTCTCCTGTTTCACCCAGAGTGTAGGGTATCTCAAAGGTAGCATCTGCGTATACAGAAAAAGGTAAAACAAAGAGGAGAAAGATCCAGGATATGTGCTTCCACATACTCATGATATGCATGATGGATATATTGTAGCACTTAGGATTTTGGGTACGCAAGAGTTAAGAAATAATCTCAGTGAAGGAGGAGGCAGAATCCAGAGGTGCGACGGCGGAGAGGTGCACGAGTTCTATGTTTACAAAAAGCAGGAAGATGATGAAGACCAAGAGCCCCACACCGCGGAGCATCGCCAGCGGATGATGCCTCTCTGAGCGCACGAAGACCCCGATCGAGAGCAATATGATAAACAGCACAGAGAAAAACACCAAGGCATAAGTAACCGAAGTAAAAGGCGCATCGAAAACTTTTTGCCAGAAATTACGCTCGCGTAGAGTAGGTTCTATAGACTGCGGTGCGGATACGGTAGACGGCACGCTCGAGACCACCTCCTCCCCCAAGACCTGAGTATCTCTCGCAGGTGTTTCTGGTAGACTCGTCTCCTCTTTTGCTGCTACTTTGGACGCTTCTTTTTGAATTATTTCTGGTGCTGTGTTTGATGTTTTTGGAGCGGTGCTGGCTACCTGAGCGACTTCTCTTACCTCTGGCTCTGGTGCTACTTCGGTGATGACTGGCTTTTCTTTTTGAGTGCCGAAAAATTGGACGACAAAGACACTGCTCTGCCCCTGATACAAGCCGCTCGCTACAGCGATACCTATCTCGCGGTATTCGGGCTTGATGATATTTGCTCGATGACTCGCAGAATTCATCCACGCCCGCGCCACTTGCTCTGACTCAAAGAAATTCACGGCGAGATTCTCCCCAGCATAGCGATAATCATATTCCACCTCTTCCAACCAATACCAAGGGGTCTTGCCATCGGGAGTGGTGTGCGCGAAATATCCATGGAGTACCATGTCTTCTGCTTTCATTTGGGCGGCTTTGACTAGGAGAGGATTCTCCGCGAGGGTGACGAGCCCGCTTTGAGCACGCTCGGCATTGGTCATCTCGGTCAAGACACTCGGCAAGACAGAAGCGAGGAAATTTTGATTTGCTGGCAAGATGAAAACACGCACCACCAGCGCAAGCTCCACCAAGATAATGAGGAGTAAGAAGAAAGTCGTCGATTGATGACGCAAGAGATGCGGCTGGAAATCATTGCCATCGTGAGGCACAAAATGATTCTTGATTTTTTGGAGCCACTTTTGCATATGCTTGTATTATATAAAATAACCCCGTCTCTCGCGAGCGGGGTCATCTTATTTTCAAATAATTTCAGGATAGATTATGGCAATTCTGGCATCGGCAATGCGAGGCTCGGGCATTTGACCATATTGATCCATCTCAAAGTAGTCTTGTATACATTGCCTGTACCTTTGCCATCTTTGAGTCCGAATTTCTCCCAAGGTACTAGAGTCTCTTCTTTGTACTTTTCTTGGAAAGCTTTGACTGCATCGCGGGTCGCTGCGCCGTATACTCCATCTACTTTCAAAGTAAGGCCCATGTGTTCATTCAAGAAGGTTTGGAGTTTCTTTACTTCTTCTTTATCATTTGCACGCTTGAAATACATGTACTTTGCTAGGTATGCACTGCAAGATGCTGTGGTAGATTCTGTCTGTTCACCGAGGACTTCACCCTTTGGTGCTTCGGTCTTTGGTTCGGTAGCAGGGGTAGGATTGGTATTAGTACTTTCTGTGTTTTCTGTCTGTTCACCCAAAACTTGACCACCGCCTGAACCACCGCCTGAGTGTACAAAGCGAGTATTTGTAACTTTACATTCTAGGGTTTCTCCAGCCACGAGAGTAATCATGCCGGTAGGGTCACAATCACCATCATAATGCGGAGCATAACCCACACCATTTGCTATTTGGTTATTCTCAAAAATTTTGTAAGTACCTAGGACAAAAGGACCGTATACTACACCCTCTTCGCTACCAGCTTTCGGGCTTTCAGGTACTTCTTCGTTGCTCAATGACATATAGATCATGAAATCTGAAGCGGTTTTTGTACCATCACCTTGTTCGATAACTTTTGTGATTTTTACACTACCCATCTTGCGAGTATTAACAAAAGTACAAGTGACTTCTTGACCATTTGCTAGATTCAAACTCACGCCATCTTCTACTTCATCCCCTTCTGATTCACAAGAGATAGATGAGAGCATCCAATCTGCTGGTACATTTTCAGACAAAGTATATGAGCCAGCATTTAATTCTAGAGTAGTCGAAGCCATACCTTCTGAAGTAGTGAGGGTGATAGGTGCTTCTTGGCTTGAGATATTGAAAGAAAATTCTCCATCAAGAGCACCGTTCAATGCATCATTTACAGTATTCTTTGCTATGGTCAGATGCGCAGGTTGATCATCGTTTGTGATGGTGCAGGTCCATGCGGATTGTTCGGTGAGGTTCACGGTGCCACTTGTGGTGGATTCACCATTTGAACACACCAGACTGGTCTGTGTGTAGCCTGAAGGCAGGGTTCCTTCGCTCACTGTGTACTCACCTGGTTCTAGGAAATTCGCTTGTCCGCTGGTGACCGGCATCTCGCCGATATAGAGATTGAAATCCCCTACTGTCTTGGTGCCTCCATCATCATTGATGACATTCTTCACCACAGTGATAGCACCTTGGCCAGCTGGGATATCGCTATTGGTTATAGTACAAGTATTGTTGCCATTGCTTGCGAGCACAAAATTACAACCAGAATAAGAGATAGCGTATTGACCGATTGATTCGGTGATACTGACTGCGCCAGGATTCCAAGTGAACACATTCGAACCTAGCAGACTATTCAATTCATTTTGGATGAATTGAATAGGGCTGCCACCGTTGACGCTAAAAGAGAAATCTCCTGCGACGGCTGTGCCACCGTTTGGATTTGTGACTACTTTGTTCACAGTGATAGAACCCACCTTTTGCTTGTTGGTGATAGTGAGAGCGATGTTTGCACCTGGAGCTAGAGTGATCTGCGCGCCATCGGTGCCTGCATCTTCATCGAGAGAGAAAGCTACAAAATCATACGCACCATTTGCGGATTCGGCGATGGTGTACGCACCAGGGGTGAGATTGGTATAAGCATATGAAGAATTTTCAGAGATAGACTGAGTGTTTGCACCGTTTAGCATGATACTGAAAGACTGAGCATCTGATACTTCGCCACCTTCTGGATTCACGACATTCTTGTACACAGTGATGCTGCCTTTCTTTGTGTTGGTGATGGTGCAGGTCGCTGTGTTGCCCGCAGTGACTGCGACACTTGCGCAAGTATTGGAAGTCTCCACCCAGCCACTTGGGACTGATTCGGTGATGGTGTATGAGCCAGGGGTCAAATTCGTACGAGTATTGGAACCTGTGCCAGATACAGTGGTGATATTGAAACTACCTGCTCCAGTGAAAGAGAAGGTACCTTCGCCACCGAGAGTATTCTTGATAACTTGCAGACTACCAGTGGTGACTATAGAATCACCTGTGATAGAGATACCATCAACTCGGAAATGTTCATCATCAGAACTAGAGTCTACACGAAAGCGTAATTTGAAGGTGGTATTGTCTAGGGTATCAGGCAAATCAAAAGCAGACTGAGTAGACCAAGAACTATCTACAGAAAGATCATGGGTCTTGAGGTTTGTAAAAGCACCTGAAGTACAAGAACTACCTGTAGCCTTGTACTCTACCAAACCGTCATCAGAACCTTCTGCATCATTATCTCCACGCCAGTTGTAAGAGAGTTTGACATTTTGATAACCAGTGGTGTTTATAGTGACACAGATGTATCCTTCTTCACCAAAGATGACAGCATGACGCCCGCCATTTGGACTAGCAGAATCATTGCCGCTAGAAGAGACACGCAATTCTGCATCATCGCCAGAATTATTTCCTCCGTTATCCCAAGTACCCCAAGAGATATCATCCCCATCTGTACCTAGACCATTTGCCCCAAAATCATCGGAAAAGATGGTCGCCGCAGAGACGGTAGGAACATGTAAAGTCAAAACAAAAATCAGCACAAGAAGACCTCCTAGATATTTTTTCATATGTTTAATAATTTTATTAATGCCCGAATACTATAATTTATACCCCCTCCTGTCAAACTTCGCCAAAAAAACAAAAGCACCCTCAAGGGTGCTTTTGTTTTTTATCTTACAGCAATACGCTTAGGAGATTCTGGATTTAAATTAAATTTAATCAATTCAGAAACAGAAAGTTTTAAATCAGGACACATTATATTATTTACTTTATTCTGAGTAGTCAAATAAAATATACCAGTCGGAGCTTTGTGACCCCAAGGAGTCAAAACTTCATCTTTATATTTTATCTGAAATCTATTTACGGCTTCTTCTGTTTCTTTACCGTAGATACCATCTACTACTAATTTCTCCCCCTCTTTTTCATTTAGAAACTTTTGGAGTTTTATTACTGCATCTTTATCATTATTAAAACCACGACGCAAGAATTTTGTAATATAAATTCCACAAGATGCACTACTTGTTGATTCTGTTGTAGCACCCAAAACTTGACCTTGTGGTGTTACTATATCAGTGTTGTTATTATTTGATTCTGCAGGGGTATTTGAATCAGCAGGAGCTGAAGGATTTACACTACCACCACTAGAACCTCCGCCGACTATTGTGTTCACAGTCAACGTGACAGTATCTTCGGACACTACCCCATCATTATCTGTAACCTTTAGCTTAAATACATACACTCCAGGACTCAAGTTTGTAAAATCTGTATTGAGTACATTAGGATTTACTATATTTGCGGTTTCTGGCCCCGATACAAGAGACCATTCATAATTCACAACCACACCATCTGCATCACTTGCAGAAGCTGAGCTAGAAACAGTTCCAGATTCGTTATTAAAAGCACTAGAACTATCAAGACCAGCATCTACGACTGGAGCAATAAGAACCTCCTTGGTGCGTAATGGATCGTATGAAGACATGTTTGAAGCGTCTCCATCTGTATGACAAGCTGGATCAGCATCATCTATGAGAGTATCTCCATCATTATCTGCAAAGTCAGAACAAACTGGGAGGCCTAATGGTGCTGGAATCACACCTTCACTGTCGATAAGAGGATCATAAGATGAAGGATTCTCACCATTACCATCTGTATGACAAGCTGGATCAGCATCATCTATGAGAGTATCTCCATCATTATCTGCAAAGTCAGAACAAACTGGGAGGCCTATAGCAGAAACCTTCTGAGGTGATGCAAAAGAAGCGAAAAATAGCACTAAAACAAAAATCAGAAAAACTGAACTCAACTTTTTAATCATTTTCTTTAAAATAAGATATTTATAATATACAAATATATTACACATTTTTTAAAAAATGTCAAATTTAAATGGGTCGTACTACATATGCAGCACGACCCATATTATTCATGAGAAAAAAAACTTATCCCTTAATGATTTTAAGAATGTGATTCTCAAATTTTACTAAATATATACCCGCAGGAATTTCTAAACTTAATACTTGAGAATTTTCCCCTCTCTCTATTTCTATAAAGTATCTTTTTATAAGATTTCCCGTTACATCAATGATACTTAATTCCAATGTTTTTTCAGCATTTGAGTAAAAAGTAATGTTTATATTATTTAACACAACTGGGTTTGGAAAAATCTTCATGTTTTCGATATCTCTATCAATGTAAACAATATTGCTTATGTTTGTCTTACCGTCTCTGTCTATCTGAACCAATCGGTAATAGAACGAATATGCACTGTGGTCCAAATAATTGTAATCAATTCTTGTGGTGCTAAAACCATTTATAGCTTTACTTTTTATAAAAGTTAAACTATCGTAATTGATTCCATCAATAGAACGTTGTATTACAAATCCAACATTTTGATTTTCCGTTTCAGTAATCCATGTCAATACATTATTTTCGTTTACAGCCTTACCTGTAAAACTTTTTAGCTCAACCGGTGCAGCGCTAGGACTATATCTTGCAACATATTGGAATTGAGAGTTAGTCCCTTGCAATAGATTTCCATAAGCAATTATGACTGGTATTCCATCATTATCAGCAACAACCATTCCATATATGGTTAGGCTAAGAGAAGTACTATTTGTGGTCAAATTACCTTCTCTATTTATCCAGCCACTTCCACCATATGAAGCTATCCTGCTTCTATTCGAAGGACCAGCAGATCCGAGCAAAGATCCACATATCCAGGTTTCTTGATCAAAAACTTGTACATCTTGAGTCAATGTATACCAACCGCCAGAAAGACCATATAATCCAGTATTTAAGCCTAAGGCACCAGGACTAGTAATATTATTACTAGTCGTTACCCCACTCCAACCCAACGTACCGTTATCATAATCTTTACAATATACGTTTGTTGTAGTTGTGGTGTTTATAGGGGTTATTACACTCCCGTCCCACCTTGCGATATCAAAGCAATCTGTGGTGCCAAGCTTATTAAAATTACCCAGAATTAGCCAATTTGTGCCATCCCAACGAAAATTTTTTATACTTGGAGTTTCTCCAGATATTGATGGCACTAATGCATTTTGATTAGTGGTAATAACACCGTCAAACGATGCAACAGAATGTCCAGCAGATAGACTGACACCGTTTAAACTGGTTAAGTTTGCACCATAAACCAATGTTATTGTACTACTGTACGCGGCATCAATTTTCTGAGACATTGCATTGGATCCTGTAAATTTGAAATTTACATCCACAAAACAATTATTTATTCCGTCAAAAATTGCAACACCGTAATAATTGGAATTATCCTCAAATTTTCCGTACAGTCTGATTAATCCATCAGTGCCGACAAAGGCACCTACTACTTGATCAGTAGCCGGATTAAGTCCAGTCACTGCTTCATAACTACTGGTTGATACATCGTAAATGATGGCTAGGGGTGAAACTAAGCCAGTTGTGCCAGTAAAATTACCAAAAAGTAAAACTTTTGGTCCTATACTGGTGCTTGTGTTAATTGCCCCTAGCACTGCCCCATTGGGGCTTGCAGAAGAGTTTAATGCGGTCCATTGAGCTTGGGTTTGAATTGCAAGGAACATCAAAAAAATAATCAAACTTTTTTTCATTGTGAAATTTTTTAAATTGTGAAAGAAAAAAAGGGTAATACCCCTATTTACAACCTAAATATAGCCTAGAAAATGCTAGGGATTTTTAAGTCACAAACAGAGGTAATACCACTCAAAACATCTAAGCAAGATATTAAAACAAAAATAGATTTTAGTCAAGTAAAATAACTACATGCATATTTGTGCTTCGTGATTTTTTTTACAAGTGTTATTTTATAGAATTTATCCTGTCGATCTCGGCTTGGTAGATGGCTTTATTTGTAGGATAGAGTTCTATCGCTTTTTGCCAAGCAGCGATGGCTTCGTCTTTCATGCCGCCCTTCTCGGCTATACGGGCAAAAGTTGTGACCAGATTTGGCTTGGTGCGTGAATCAACCTTGGTCAAACCATCTACATAAATCTTTTTCAATTCATCAAAAGAAGTTTTGGTCTTCTCGTCCATGTACACTAATTTGGTCACCCAGTGTTCGGTCCATAACTGATTCTTGCTGATTGCTTTGTTGATAGCATTTATAGCCTCGACAGTATTCCCTTGAACTGAGTACACACTATGTAATCGAGCATAGATAAAATCAGCATCTTGTATCTTCAAAGCATCATTATAATACTTGATTGCTCCTGTGTAATCTTTTGCATAGAAGGCCTTATTGCCTTTCTCTAGCATAGTATCAAATTCTGGATTTGATTTGACTGATATATCGCTGACTGGTCTTTCTGGACTTTTTGTCTGAGACTCATTTTCTGGTTCTAAAACTTCATTCTGAGACTCAAGTGTCGCTGATTCTTCCAAAGCATTTTCTGTTTTATTTGTACGTAGATAATATGCAATAGAGAAAATTACCAATATTGCAGCCAAAGCAAACAAACCATTTTTTACTTTTTCTTTCTTCATATTTTTACTGATTATTAGTTTTAAATGATACTGTGCCCCCACAAGACTTTTGACCTAGGTCTTTGTTTTCTGAGCAGACTCTAAAATAATAAGTAGTAGCAGGTATCAAATCACTGAAGACCTCTGTAAAATTATCATTTGCGCGCTGAGATTTGCGTGGGCTTTGCTTGGTCTCAGATAATTTGTAAACATCTGGATTCTTGGTCAACTCAAACCACCTCTCGGTAGCAGAACGCGCACCCGCCGTGATAGTACCCCGCACAGTGACACTGGTCGCACCGAGACTCACTACTCCATCAGTACGCACCCTGAGAGAAGAATTGTTTGGAGCAGTCAGTATGACATCTACCACCTCTGTCGGCGCTGGGTCTACTATGACCACAGGAGTGGAAGGATTCTGAGTGGAATTGTCAGTAGTAGTATTTGTGGATGGATTCTCTGTGTTGGCCGCAGGGGTTTCAGATGTGGGCATAGCTGGCACACAGGTCATCTGCTTGATCAAAGCACGAGTGAGCGGACCAACAGTGCCCACCTGAGAAACGGCATTGTCTTTCTGCAAAGCCTTGACTGCGCGTGCAGTCTGAGTGCCGAAATACCCTGTAGGATTCACAGACAAATAACCTTTTTCTTTGAGGAAAGATTGGAGAGCATAGATATGCTTGTTTTGCCCAGAGTCTTTTGCCCCCTGATGCAGGTTCATGGATAAATCGAGACATTCCATAGCCCTACCCTGCTCTGGTATATAGATGAAAGTCAAAATTAAAATAAATACTAAGATTTTTTTCATGAGTTTATTATAGCACACTAAAAAAGCAGGAAAACAAAAACCACCCCGTGAGGGGTGGTTTTTGTTTACTCTGTGAAAGAGTCTACCTAAGAATACTCTAAGTATTTACTAGAAAGTAAGTACTTGTGTATCGGTTGGGATATTCTTCACTAGGTAGTCATTGTTCCAGTCATCAGTAGATGCACTGTGTGAAGTAGCAGACTGATCTGTCCAGATAAATGTTGAACCAGAGTCATCTGTCAAAACATCAGCATATGCATCTGGAGCATCGTATGATGTGTTTCCAGCTGCAATACTTACAGTCAAGTAATCTCCTGATGTTGTAGCACCTGCTACAGTCATCTTAAGAACATATGTCTTTGTACCGTTGATTTCTTGTTCGTTGGTAGCAACGAAAGTCAAGCCTCCAGCAGTATCATTATCAGCTTCTACAGAACCTGTGAAGGTAGCTGTACCAGCGATCTGAGTATTGGTGTCAGCATCCCATAGGGTTGCAGAAGCCAATGTGTCAGTTCCAGACATAACCTTTGCTATTGTAAATGCAAAGTACTTCCATCCGATAGTTCCGCCATTTGAAGCAACTGAGAATTTAGATACTGTTGTGGTACCGTTTGTCAAAGTTGTTGAAGGTAGAGCTACGTTTGTGATGGTTGGAGTAGCAGCATATGCATAGATAGCATTACCTGCAGGGTTAGATTCTGTACCAGCAGCTGACACACCTGTTGACTTGTTGATTGCAGTAAATGCAGTCAAAGTAACAGTTTGTGCAGCACCTGAAGTACCAGCACCGATTCCAACTCCACCAAGTACCAACTTAACAGTCAATACTTTGTTTGTGTTAGAAGGAACGTTCCATGTAAGACCGTTGAAGGTTACAGTAGAAGCACCTGGGCGTGAAGCAACCATAGTAGCACCATCGTAAAGTTCTACAGTCTGAGCTACAGTAGCGTTAGCCAATGTTAGGGTGATGTCTGTTACATCGTATGCAGAAGTTACAGCAGCAAACTTGAATGAAGCAGCAGTTACAGTCTGATTGTCGTAGACAATAGCAGCAACTGGAGCTGAAGCATCAAGAGTAGCTGTGATTGAAGCACTAGCAGCTGTAAGAGTCTGACCGTCTGTATCAGCAGAAGTTGCAGTTACAGAAGAACCAGAAGTCATAGCAGTACCAGTTACAGTCAAGTCGGTCTTGAACTTCTCACCAGTTGTTACAGTTGAACCAAGATTACCAAACAATTCGATTGAAATGTTTGAGTTCTTCATCAATGTGTAATTGATTGAGAAGTTGTTGTCAGCAGCAGCAACAGTAGCAAGAGGTGAAGGTTGTGCAACAACAGTTGAACCATTCTTCACAACAACATACATATTTGTGATGTCGCTCTCGTTAAAGTCATCAGCTGAAACAGCAACCTCATCAACATCAAATGACAAAGTAGTCAAAAGAATATCTTCAGTTGAAGAAGCAGCAAGATTCCATGAACCGATTTTGAAAGCAGTTGCAGGAAGCGCTACGTTTTGGTTTGCATAAGTTCCATTCTTGGTCAAAGTAGCTGAAGCATCAGCAAGTGTCAAAGTATTACCAGAGACAGCTGAAGCAGGAGCAGATACAGTACCTAGAGAATCAACTTTCATTACGTTTGAAGAACCAGCAGCTATTACACCAACGATAGTGTCACCATTTGAAAGGTCGTCAGTACCGTCGTTGTCATATAGGTCAGCTCGGAGTTCTACTAGTACAGGTGTACCAGGCATTACAGTGTAGTTCAAAGTGAAAGAAGTATAAGCAGGTGATGCTGAATCTTCTTGCAAAGTTGAAGTTGAACCGTATTGTACGCCACCTATCATAAGACGACCGTTTCGCAATTGTGAAACAGAAGAGTCAGATGAAGTGAAAGCAGCACGAAGAGTTTCGATCTTCATAGCTTCACCGTATGCAGTAACCTTGTATACAGCAAGAACCTTGTCGTTTGTACCTTCAGATACGTTACCTGAAGTTGAAGTTGTGTCCTTCTCGATAGTTAGACTACCACCAGATGTACCAGAGATAGTGTTTGCTGAAGAAGAAGCCCAAGGGGTTGAAGTAGGAGTGATGTTCACGCCGAAGCTTGAATCAACGAAGTCTACATCAGCAGCTTGTCGGAGTGAGAATTGTACTGTGCGAGATGCACCAGATACGATTCCAGCATCCAAGCGAACTACACGTGAGCCAGAAGCCAATAGAACTGGATTTGACATGAAGTCAAAAGTCACATAGCCGTTAGCATCTACAGTAGAAGCTGTACCAACTTGTACACCGTTCACATAAAGCTTGAAGCCACTGAAAGCAGAAGCGGTAGCTGAGCCAACGTTTCGAAGAGAGATTCTCTTCATCATCACATCACGAGTAGAAACTGTGAGTGTTGATTGCCATACAGTCACATCAGCACCTGGGTTCAAAGTTGCACCTGAAGGTGTAACTGTACCAGCAGAAACTGAAGCAAGACTTGCAGAAGCTATAGTGTGAATGTTACCTGAAAGGGTTGAAGTAGTAGCTGAGCCACCTGTTACGGTGAAAGATACCAACTGGAAGCCTACAGTTTGACCTGAGGTTGAAGCAGCGATATCAGACTTTACAGCAACAGTCTTTGAACCGTTTACCATAAAGAGACCAGCAGCGTTGTTAAAGGTAACAAGACCGTTGCTTGATACTGAAGCAGCGTCAGTCAAACGCATAGCACCGTCAAACAAGTAAACGTTTGAAGGAGTAGCGTCAGCTGAAACACCGATTCTCTTCAATACAACATTGGTCACAGTACCTGTACCAGAGAAACCAAGATGTAGAAGGTCAGCAGTAGCTTGACCAGCAACCAAGGTAGATGATGCAGGGTTGGTAGCAGCAAGCATTGCGCTCACAGCACCACTGTTTACAGTTGTTGAAGTTGTACCGTCACACTTTGCACCAGTTGTAGAACTGTAACCTACAGTTGAAGTACAGCCAGCTGGCAAAGTTGTTGTTGGGGTAGTTGAAGTAGTACCGTTCAATACTGCACGTGATGCAGGACCGACGACACCATCAGCTACTAGACCTACAGCAGCTTGCCATTTCATGACAGCAGCTTTGGTCTTTGAACCGAAGTAAGAAGATTCATAACCAGGTGAACCAGCACCGGTAGATGAAACTGTGTAGCCGTTAGCGTTAAGAACTTTTTGGAGTTCCATAACAGCTTGGCTCTTTGAACCCATCTTTAAGGTAGGAGCAGTGAAAGTATATGCACTAGCTGTGGTAGCCACAACAAGAGCAAGAGCCACTACTAAACCAAAGATGAATTTTGATTTGAATAAATTACTCATAATTTTTATTTGTATGCCATTAATATAGTTTCGACTTCCCTAGGCTATGCGCCCGGAGAAAACTAAAAGCATACGGTTGTTCTTCACCTTCCAGAGCTACCAATAATTTTTAAAAAATTAATAATGTGGCAGAGAAAATAGAAAGTGAAGAAATATAAAAACACAATTTACCCTAATGCAAAATAAATTTGCACGGGCAAGGCATTGAAAACTAAAACCATGTATTTAATTTTCAATGTTCTTTCCTCCCTCTGTGAGATAAAAATATTTCACAGAGGTCTGATCTCGGCTCTTGAATTTTTTCGACTAAACTCAAAAGTGAGATCAAATAATCTATACGAATGAAATGCATCTTTTACAATGCTCTCGGTCGTATGGATTTATTATATCGTCACCATTCTCTAAAAAGAAGATGACGAATGTGGAAAACCACTCGGTTTACCACATAAGGCATATAATCGCATTTTTTTCGATGAAAAGCAATGCATACACCTTACAATATAGTAGACGGTAGACAACAGAAAATATTTCAACAAAGCACCCTCCCTTCTCGTATGACTAAGCTCCAAATATGTAGTATCGGCTCCAGCGTTTATCTCCGACTTTCTTTAAGACATATTCGCTGACCATAGCCACGAGTTCCCTCTGCAGAGTCTTCTCACCCATGTCCTTTAGAGGGCCATAGGCGGCATTTTTGATGTCCGTTATGGTGGCACCATCCTTCTTGTCCTTTATGATATTTAGAATTATCTCTCGGCGTTCTCTCTTTAATACATTGTGGGTTTCACGAGACTGATGGGTGCTTTCTCTGTTATGTTCTCTGGTCTGTGCTGAGGTGCTCTTCGGGTTCATTTTGTCCGATATGGCTTGGAGTAAGTTCGCACCTTTTTGGACTCCGATGCGAGTACTCTCGACTGTCCTTTTCGGTGGGTTGAAGGGTGGTTTGATCTCAAATGTCGGACTCTTCTTTTGGACAGGTACTGGATCATTTTTCACCTCGGGTTCAGAGTGAAAAAAATCTGCCAAGTTTACCTCGCTACCGAGCGAAGCGTAGTTCTCGAGGGCACGATTTACGGAGTCTTTGAGGAGTACAAACTCGGCTCGCAAGATGCCGCAATTCATCGGCGAAAGTATGCCCACAGTCGAAGCGATGTCCAAGAAAGAAATTGTCTTTAAGATGTTTCCAATGACCCTATAGGACACACTGTTTGACCGAGTACTGCGGAGTAGATAGATGTCGGATAAGATATCCGCCCCGCCGCTTCTGAGTTTTGCTCGCAAGGGTTCTTCGCTGTCCAATATGTCCGTTACGATGTATAAAGCAGTGATTAACTTGTTTACTTTGTTGTACGATATAGTGAGCCCACCAGTCAGAGAACTGTCTTTTATGTCTAGGCTTATGTCCCTAAAATTGTGTGCGGGCTCTGTCATGCGTCCATTATATTCATGTACGTCTTTATTGCAAGTTTTACCTCAAAGACACCCGTCCTTTAGGGTCTCGGTGCTCTGCTACTTTCTCTGTTTTGGTGATCCTAAACAGGCTCTAAAAAGGTGCAGAGAAGTGGCCAGAGAAATCAAGTAATCCACATTTTTTCATATGTGTTTTTTCGTGGTAAAATAGACCAATGTCAAAGCACGATAACCGCAAAAAGAAAGCAAAACAAAAAAAATCTGAAACCAAAATCACCCGACCAAGTGCACCACTCTCTACTCTCAAGACAGAGACCCGTCACACCATCATCGCTGTGATACTTTTTGTGGTGGCACTCTTCCTATTCATGTCTGCCTTTGGAGCAGCGGGAGTAGCGGGAGAATTTTTTTATAAAATTTTTCATTATCTACTCGGAGTAGGCTATGTACTCTTGCCAGTACTTTTCTTGCTACTCGGTGCATCTTTTATCCAGTCAAACGTGCCAAACATCGGAGGCACTCGGCTCACTAGTGCACTGCTCTTTCTCGTCTCAGGTCTCGGCATCATCAACATCGCTTCGAGCAATGCCGGAGGTCTCATCGGCAAGATAGCATCGCGTCCACTCGTGTCACTCTTTGATATGTACGCGAGTATTTTTTTCTTGGGTGCGATACTGATCATCTCACTCCTCGTGATGTTCGATGCACGGCCGAACTTGATAGGATTCTTCACTCGTCTCTTCGGCAAGAAAGACATGGAAGAAGAGGATGAAGATGAAGAGGAAGATGTGTACGAGGATGACGAAGAGGAAGAAGAGATAAAACCAAAAGCAAAGATAAAACCAGTCGTCTCAGCGGAAGCACCAAAAGAAGAAAAGAAAATCAAAATCACCGGCGAAGACGAAGAAGAATTCCCTGTCAGCAAGACAAAAATGAAGGCACACACAAGTGGCAGCTATGTACCGCCGCCGCTTGATATACTAGCTACTGACAAAGGTAAACCAAACACCGGGGATATCAAAGCAAACGCAAACATAATCAAACGCACTCTCATGAATTTCGGCATCGAAGTCGAGATGGACGAGATCACCATCGGTCCGACAGTCACCCGTTATGCATTGAAGCCGGCTGAGGGGGTCAAACTCGCACGCATCGTCGCCCTCCAAAATGACCTCGCGCTCGCGCTCGCTGCGCACCCGCTCCGCATAGAAGCCCCTATCCCTGGCAAATCGCTCGTGGGTATCGAGATACCAAACAAAGCGAAGTCCACAGTAGGACTCGGCACTCTCCTCGCTGATGATAAATTCAAGAGCGCAGAGAAGCCACTCATGCTCGCGCTCGGCCGATCTATCTCTGGCAAAGGTGTCTATGCGAACCTAGCAGAGATGCCGCACTGTCTCGTGGCGGGTACTACTGGTTCTGGTAAGTCTGTGACCATCCACACGATGATCACCTCGCTCCTCTATCGCAATGGACCAGAAGATCTAAAATTCATCATGGTGGACCCAAAGCGTGTGGAGCTCACTTTGTACAAAAATATCCCCCACCTATTGACTCCAGTCATCACCGAAGCCAAGAAGACCATCCTCGCCCTCAAATGGGCAGCCAAAGAAATGGAACGCCGCTATGACCTCCTCGAACAAGAATCTGTGCGTGATATAGGCTCTTATCATAAAAATATATTTGGCAAGAAAAAGAATAGCGACGGCACCGAACCAGAGAGATTGCCATACATAGTCATCATCATCGACGAGTTGGCAGATATAATGACCTCCTACCCTCGTGAACTCGAATCCGGTATCGTACGCTTGGCGCAGATGTCTCGTGCGGTGGGTATACACCTCATCCTCTCTACTCAGCGCCCTGAAGTGAACGTCATCACTGGTCTCATCAAGGCCAACGTGCCGGCTCGTATCGCGCTCAAGGTATCCTCACAGATAGACTCCCGCACCATACTCGACGCTGGAGGTGCAGAAAAACTCCTCGGCGCCGGTGACATGCTCTATTCTTCGGGCAAGGCTCAACCAGAACGCTTGCAGAGTGCCTTCCTCACTGAGACCGAAGTCAAAGACGTGACCCGCTACCTAGCCGATGCTTATCGCGATGAGATCATGGCAGAGATAAATATATCTGGAGGTAGTATCTCAAATGATAAAAGCATCTTTGAGAGCACCCTCGATAGTGATGATGAAGACGATGATGAGATGTACGAAGAAGCCCGCCAGTGCGTCATCGAAGCCGGCAAGGCATCGACTTCGTATCTCCAACGCAAACTCAAACTCGGCTACGCTCGTGCAGCGAGACTCATGGACAAACTCGAAGAACGTGGAGTCATCGGCCCAGGAGACGGAGCAAAGCCACGTGAAGTATTGGAAAAGATTAATCGAGATGAAAGTGGTGAAAACATAATATAGTCATGTCGAGCAGAGATAATCAAAAATTTTTTAGAAATATTGCCCTCGGTATATTCTTTGTATTCATCCTAGGATTCGCTTTCTTTGGCTCTTATGATCTGATATTTGGGGTGAAGATCAAGAATATAAATATAGAAAATGGAGCCACTGTCTACGAGAGCGTCGAGCATGTGACCGGCACAGCCCGCCATGCAGTGAGCCTCACCCTAAACGGCAGAGAGATATCCATCGACAAAGAAGGAAATTTTGCAGAGACCATCGCCCTCTCCCCTGGCTACAATATAGTCAGCATCGAGGCACGGGATAAATTTGGTTCGCATGATTATAAGGATTACCAATTAATATATAAAAGATCTAATGAATAAAAAAACAAAAAAGAAAGACGAAGTGCGCGAAGCAAGTAATACCGGTGAACTCGACAGCACCCTGCGTGCTATCCAGACCAAATTCGGTGAAGGGGCTATCATGAAACTCGGCGATACTCCGAAGGTAGATGTAAACGTCATCCCGACGGGCTCTCTCGGGCTCGATATGGCGCTCGGTGTGGGCGGTATACCTCGTGGACGTATTATAGAGATCTTTGGTCCAGAATCTTCTGGTAAGACTACCCTCTCCCTCCATATAGTGGCTGAGGCGCAAAAGAAAGGTGGCATCTGCGCATATATCGATGCCGAACACGCAATGGATCCAGAATACACTGCCAAACTCGGAGTCAACACCAAAGAACTCCTCATCTCTCAACCAGACAACGGTGAGCAAGCGCTCGAGATAGTAGAAAGCCTCGTCCGTACTGGCAAGGTGGATGTGATAGTCGTCGACTCAGTAGCAGCCCTCACTCCAAAAGATGAAATCGAAGGCGATATGGGTGCGCACCACGTGGGTAAACAAGCCCGCCTCATGTCTCAGGCGCTGCGCAAACTCACGGCTCTCGTAGCGAGGTCCAAGACTGTCGTCATCTTCATCAACCAGATTCGTATGCAGATCGGTGTGATGTTTGGTAATCCAGAGACTACCCCAGGAGGTAAAGCCCTAAAATTCTACACCTCTATCCGTATCGATATCCGAAAGATAGCTCAAATCAAAAAGGGTGAAGATGTAGTCGGCTCACGCACTCGTGTAAAAATAGTGAAGAACAAAGTCGCTGCACCTTTCAAGCAGACAGAATTTGATATCATCTACGGTGAAGGCATCTCGCACGAAGGTGAACTCCTCGCCCTCGGTGAGAAACTCGGCATCGTGGACAAATCCGGTGCTTCATATTCATACAAAGGCAAAGATGGCGAGAAGACTCCGATGGGCCGCGGCTATGATGCGACTCGCACATGGCTCCGCGAGAATGGTAAAGTCTCCAAAGAACTTGAAAAAGAAATCCGAGCACGCTTTGGTGAGATACAGGTCAAAAGTGCTGGAGAATAAGACAGACTTGAAAAGCAATTAATTTTGAGTAATATAAGGTAATTAATAAAAAATTATAATCAACCATGGCAATATTAGAATACAGCGAAATTCGCGAGAAGAAGATAATTATCCACGATGATGAACCATGTGAAGTCCTAGAATCCCATGTCGCTCGCACTCAGATGCGTAAGCCACAAAATCAGGTAAAACTCAAAAGCCTTATCTCTGGTAAGACCTTTGCGGAGACTTTTCACGCAGCAGAGACTGCCGAAGAAGCAGATATAGAGAAGCGTGAAGTGAAATTCCTATATCACAACAAGGGCGAATACTGGTTCTGCCCACCAGAGGATCCAAAGGCTCGTTTCAAACTAGATGCAGCCCTCATCGGAGATGCAGGTAAATTCTTTAAAGAAAATTCAAACGTCACCGCTCTCTACTGGATATCAGATGATGAAGAGCGAGTGATCAAGGTCACTCCTCCTATCAAAATGACTCTCCTTGTGAAGGATGCTCCCCCAGCAGTCAAAGGCGACACCGCCAAAGGTGGCAACAAATTGATCACCCTCGAAAACGGACTCACTGTGACCGCTCCGATGTTCGTCGAACCTGGTGACAGCGTGGTCATCAATACTGAGACAGGTCTCTATGTAGAAAGAGTCTAAATACTATAACTCTCTCAATCAAAAAACCCCTCGGAAGCCGAGGGGTTTTTTGATTTTAGTTTTTTATTCAGCGATTTCTAGGAAATGCATTTTACCTTTTTGAATAAGGTCAGAGGCTTTGACGCTAGCATGCACATCTTTGACTACTTCGTGATTTACCTTCACTCCCCCTTCTTCTATGAGTCGGCGCGCATCGGACTTGGAAGTAGCCAAGCCAGAGTCTTTGAGCACATCTACGAGCAAGAAGCTGGTCGGTTTGAATTTCTGTACTTCGTCCGGTGTCTCTTTTTTGGTAAAGGTATGTACGAAGTAATGCTCTGCAGAAGTAGCCTGCTGTGCTCCGTGATACATGCGCACCAATTCGAAAGCAAGACGCATCTTGATATCACGGGGATTTACACCAGAGGCGAGTTGTGTTTCGTATTCGGCTATTTCGGGCATCGGTATACGGGTACAGAGGGTCATGTATTTGATGATAAATTCATCGCGGAGGGACATGATCTTGCCATACATATCGTTTGGTTCATCAAAAAGGTTCACAGTATTGCCCCAACTCGAACTCATCTTGCGACCATCGAGTCCTTCGATGAGAGGGTTGGTTATTATATCTTGAGGAGGTTGTTTGTAGTATCTCTGCAAATCTCTACCAGCAAGCAAGTTGAACCATTGGTCAGTACCTCCGAGTTCGACATCGGATTTGATAGCCACCGAGTCATACCCTTGCATGAGCGGGTACATGAGTTCTCGTAGAGAGACACGCTTGCCTCCATCGAGTCTTTTTTTGATATTTTCTCTTTTGATAAAATCACCGAGAGAAAAGACGTCAGCTTGGGTGCAGAGTTCGGCATAGGAAATATCTTTGAGCCATTCGCTATTGTGATAGACTTCACATTTTTCGATATCGAGGAGTTTGCCTGCTTGTTCGATATATTTATGCATATTTTGCTCGACGGCTTCTTTGGTGAGCATCGGCCTCTCGCTCTCTTTGTCTGAGGTGTCACCGATGACTCCAGTAAAATCCCCGATAATGAAGACTATGGTGTGGCCGAGTTCTTGGAAATCACGAAGTTTGAGTATCGGAATACTACGCCCGATGTGGATATTTGGACTAGTCGGATCGATGCCGAGTTTGATACGTAATTTTTGACCAGAAAGTAATTTGGTCTTCAAGTTCTCAGCATCAAAAACCTTCTCTACCCCACGGGTGAGGAGTTCGTCTATTTTTGCACTCTCATCTCTATCATTCTTATTCATATGTACTATAGTATTATTTTTTTGAATAAAATACCACCCTCAAATCAAAAACCCGCCAATTGGCGGGTTTTTGATTTGCATGCTTATTTCGCTACGAATGGAAGCAATCCTAGGAATCGAGCTCTTTTGACTGCTGTCGCTAGGGCACGTTGATTCTTGGAAGTCACACCAGTACGCTTGTGAGATAAGATCTTGCCGTTTGGGTTTAGGAAACGCTTCAAGATGTCTATATCTTTGTAGTCGATGTACTTGATGTTGTTTGCTGAAAAGTAATCTTGTTTCATGTTGTTAATTTAAAATTGATTAAAATGGAATATCTTCTGGATTGATGTCTTCTTCTGGATATTCAATAGTGTCCGCATCATCTTCGGGAACATTGGCACTAGGATTTGCTGAGGCTTGGCTACCACCAGTGGACCCTCCACCAGTACCCTTTGGACCAAATTGGGTGCGGTCAGCTATGATCTCAGTGCGGTATTTCTTTTCACCAGAAGACTTATCATCCCAACTACGAGTCTGGAGACGGCCTTCTACCAAAATAGAATTACCACGTTTCATATACTGAGCCACGGTCTCTGCCTGACGACCAAAGACTACCACATTGTGATAATCAGCGGACTCCTGACGAGCACCGTTCTTATCTCGCCAGACGCGATTAGTCGCCACTGAGAAAGAACACACCTTGATACCTGAAGGTAAAGACTTGAGCTCTGGGTCTCGAGTCAGATTACCTATGATGATTGCTTTGTTTAAGTACATACCTCTATTATACTACTCCTCTATCATTGCGTCGATTTCTTTGTCGATTTCTTCTTTGTTGATTTCGACAGCCTCTTCGCCTTCTTTACGAGTACCGACCTTCTTCTTGCCTAGACCACGTTCGCTGAAACGCTTGCCAGCGATAGTGTTCTCACGCACAGTCTTGGTGATCAAGAAACGTAGGGTGTTTGTATCCAAATCCAACTTTTTCTTGAGAACTTCGACCTTGTCTCCTGTCATCTCAAACTTGACCCAGCCAAAGTAGGCATTGTCAAACTTGTGACGTACATTTTGGATAATTTTATCCATAGTGTATGCCAAAGGAATCATTTTTGGCATTTCGTCCATAATAAACTGACCGCCCAAAGCAGAAATAGTTTCTTTGATATTTCCATAGACGGCTGGAGCATCTTCCTCCCCCAATGTAGGGATTAGAAGATAGCCGAGCTCGTAAATCTTGAGCTCGCCCTCAAACTGTTCTTCTTTTTCAACCTTTTTCATATACCGCACATACTACCACAAAACCCCGAAAATGCAAATATCCCCTTATCAGGCAATAAAAAAACCGGCTCAGGACAACTTTCGTCCCGAACCGGTCACTTGCAACTTAACACTAATCTAACAACCTCAAAAAAAAATTATTTGCCGGAACTGCCGATGTTAAACACTTTGGGCGCAAAGAAATCGTTAGTTATTTTAAACCTATCATTGAAAAGACTAAGATAGATTAAAAAACTTTCACGATCTTTTTGCTGCAGTTTTTGAAGCCAAGTAATCATAGGCCCTGGTTTATTTGCCATGCCTTCAAATTCCATCAAAGGATAAGGTCCACCTGTTTCACAAACTGACTTAAAGTAAGGAGAATACTTAATATCTCCTGTATTAGCAAATATCGTCGCTAACGCTTTAGTCCCGAATCTTTCATGGGGCACTTTTTCCTGTTGGATTATATCCCAAACCCAATTTGCAATTTCAAGACCTTTTACTGAGTCAACTTCAGCCAATTTGGTTAATGCCAACGAAGCAACTTCAAGTGAGTTATCGTGACTGAAAATAGACAACAGGGTGTCTCTATTTGTTAGTCGTGATACAGCCATTTTTCTCACCAAATAACTTTCGTCTTTGGTTGCACATTCAGTCACCCAGCGTTGAGTGAACCAGTCCTGATTATCAACAAATTCAACACCCCTTGCTCTAATTCGGGGCTCATCTTCCTGCATTAGACCCTTGCATAAATCATTCCAGTGTGGTATTTCAGTGCGATGAACAATCAAAGAATCCATCATATCTATTCTTGTGGGAAAATATTCCTCCGCATCAACCGCAATCTTCTCGTATTCCTTTAAACTCATGTTCCACTTATATTGAGCCAATACTATTCTGTTCGGATCAATTAATACCAACTGCGGCTTTTCTTTTACTGCTATAACATATGTCTTAAAAGCAGTAATTGAATCAATAACCAAATTAGTTTCTAATTTAGTTCCATCTTTGTACACAAGAACAATTGGTATGTCTGCAGTAAAAAGATTCCATTTTGGGTACTGTGCTTGATGTAATCCAACAACTACGTTGCCACTCATGTAGGCCCAATTAGCCTCAATGACGGGGTGGCCGGTTTTATATCCCCATTGCTTGAAATACCAACTCAACTCCTGACCAGAAATTGCTTCAAAAGCATATTCCAAGTCAGACCATTCGGCATAACCAAAATAATGTGCTGCTAAATAATACCGAGAACTGGCATTAAAAATGGAATCTCCCAGCATTTCATTCAATTGCCTCAAAACCCAACCACCCTTTTTATAAGAGTGACGGTCGAACATATCATGGCAATTTTTATTTGCACGCACGGGATCAATAAGCGGGTGTGCGTCATTTTTGCATTGATCGAAATACTGATCTCTTCCAACTTCGAACCATTCAAAAGCAGCCTCTTCGCCATAAAAATGCTTGATAGCAATCCATTCAGAATAAGTAGCAAAGCCCTCATTTAGAGTAAAATCATCCCAACCACTTGCCGTGGTTAGGTCGCCAAACCAGTGATGCATCATTTCGTGAGCCACTACTGCAAAATTACGCATATTTCCTTCCAATTCTCTGTCTGTTCCCTGAAAAGATTTATGAAATGTGACGCAGGAGGTATTCTCCATTGCGCCAAACTGGAAGTCTTCAACAATCACCTGACGATACGCTGGCCACGGATACGGGCCAAAACGTTCGGAAAAGAAATCAAGCAACTCTCGTGTTTTAGGAAAAATTTGTTCCGCGTAATCTTTATATCCTTTTTGCACAAAGTACTCTATGGGCACCCTACCAGTATTATCCTTCACCACATCGAACTCCCCTATTATGAATGTCCACAAATAAGGAGAGTGTGGTTGATTCATTTGCCACGTATCGCGCCGTAATCCACCTTTCAACTTTTTAGACGGCAATTTAACTCCGTTTGAAACACTTGTAAACTTGTTTGGAATGTCCAACGTAACAGAACCAGTTGTTTTGTCAAAACAATTTTCAGACATCTCACGAATAGGCATCCAATAACTATTGTCTTCCATTTCGCCTTGGACCCAGATTTGTTTTGCCTGCCCCGGTACTGTACCTCTTGGGTTAATAAAATAAACCCCTTTTTGCGGCTTAATAACGCGATAAACCACTTCAACCAAAACTTTTCCCGGTAAAGTAGTCGCTGAAAAAAATACAGTGAGTGATGTGGAGTCTTTGCGATCATAAGATGATTGCACGCCGTTTACTTTTACAGACAGAATGTTCCAGTTACCTTTAGCGGAAAACTTTACACGCTTTGGGGAATTGTCGGACATATACGCAGTAATTGTTGCCTTTGAATTTAGAGTTTCGTTTGCCCAATCAAATGAAAGGACCATGTCGGTTTGGGATAATTTAATCCCGTTGCAATCCCCCGCAAAAACGGGTTCGTTTTGTGCAGCCAAAAAATTTGGCGCAAATAGTAATGTGAGCAGGATAAGCGCTGCTACGCTTCTCAGGTTTTTCATGTGTGAAAAATGTTTAGTGAGAAAAATTTGAGTGATTTTTTTTTGAGATTGTAAAAAACAAAATCAGTCTTCAAACTACCACGAAAAGTAAAAACCGGCAAGTGCCGGTTTTTTATATGGTTATTGATTTATAGGTATTTCAGCGTAGAAGGTAGAACCGAGGTCTCGCCCAGCGGATTCTGCCCAGACACGGCCCTTGTGTGCCTCGACGATGACTTTGACCGAAAAGAGTCCATAACCCGTAGAGTCGACATTCATGCGTAGAGAATCCTTGCCTCGCCCGCCTTCGGTAAATAGATTCTTCTTGTCATCATCTGATAGGCCTACACCATTGTCTTTGACTGATAAAAGTATTCTTTCCATATTTTTTTCCAATTTGATTTGAATCGTACCTTTGAGCGAATAACGCAGAGCATTCTCGACAAAATTGTTCACAACCTCTTTGAGCCAGAAAGCATCACCAGAAAGTGAGTACGCTGGGTCGGAAGCATCCAAGGCTACAGACAGACCTTTCTCCTTTATGCGGCCACCTTTTTCACTCATCACTTCCTGGACAATCTTCTTCATATCCATAGGCTTCATATCGTATTTGACTGCACCTGAGCCGAGATTGAAAGCATTCAATACCAAATCTACTGTATGAATACCTTCGGTATCAGAAATGAGCCCTCTCTGTGCCATCTTGAGCATCATGCCATCGAGTTTACCAAAGCTACCATCTACCATCTCAGCAAAGATGTATTTGGATCGAGTAAACGAACCCTTCACTTTGTGGGTAATAAGGTGCACCAAATTTTCTCTTTGTTTTATCAGGTCTTGGAGTTCGTGGTTTAGTGTAGCCAAGTATTCCTTCTGTTCTATCTCATGCTGAACAGACCTAATTAGATAGTTACCAAATACAATGACAGTTAAAAAAGTAAAACCATTCAAGAAGTAATTAACAGGGTTACGTATAAAGAAAAACTGACTACCTATAAAGAATATAAGTGCCCATACCAAAACCTGAGCAGAAATCATTTTCACATTGAAAGCCTGAAAACGCACCATCATATACATCAAGACACCTAAGAATATAAGCATTCCTAAAGGGCCGATGAGGTTTATCTCATAAGTCTTGGTCAATTCACCGAAAAGATTTGAAAAAGAGAAAAGTGCCAAAAATACACCAGCCCCTATGGTAGTGAGAATAATAATATTTTTACGAATACGTACATCTGGTGTGGTTATCAGATTAGCATTAAAATATCTACGCAAACCTATCGCCAAAATCCAAAAAACAGAAATCAATTCTATGGCGTATACATAGTAAGGCAGATGCGATACCAATGCCTCACAATTGTATACATCAAAACCTATGGTATTGAAGTGTGTAGGTACTAATGCAGCGACTGCTACTACAATCGAAACAAAAATAAGTTTGAGCCAAAGAGTTACATCTTTTTTATCAAGAAAAGCGTAGACAAAGTATACAGTTGAAAGTGGTATGAAGATTTCCAATAGCGGTGTAACTTGCCAAGCATAATACACGATTGAAGCATCGACAGCTGTCCATTGCACCATTATATTTATTATCCAAAAAGAAAAAGATAGACCTAATATCATCAACAATTTATTCTGCAAAGCACCTTGGTCTCGACGGATAATAAAATTACTCAAAAAAAGCACCACAATCATGATAGGTATGTAAGCATAGAAAAGTAAAGCTGGCGCAACAGAAAAATCAAAAGCTCCTATAAAAGTAGGAGTAGCGTCCAAGCAAATTAAATGTTCTGAATTAAACATATTTTATTTGATTTCTATCTCATCAGGATAAATAACCTCAAAATCTTGAAGGATGATTGTATGGTAATAAGTGTAACCAAAAATAAAAAATACTATGAAAAAAGACAGAGCTAAAAGAATCTTGGATTTTATGTCCATGATAAAATTATATCACAGAATAATAACTCTAAAAGTATTCTTAAATATTTTCTTTATTTTTAATAATAAATTTTTTTAATCGTAAAACTGGACCGTATTTTTCTTTAGATTTACGAAGCCCTAGTATTCCCAAATCTTGTTCCCAATTAAAGTATTTGACCCCTGATTTATTTAAAATCTTTGCCTCTTCCCAATTTAACACATCAGAAGCAGATGGGTGGGCGTCTTTATCTGCTTTTGCAAAATGAGATACTGCATAATCTTTTGAGATTATTTCAAAAATAGTAAAACCTACTAGTTCCCCTTTGATATACAAAGATACAACACGCAAGGTGTCTATATCAGAACTGAAAATTCTTTCAGCCGCAGTAAATTCACTCAGTTCATCCGGATCCATGCTGCGTACCTCTGCCCATTTTTTAAACAAATTTAAGCACTCATCTTTTGGTGCTTCATTGATAGAAAAAAGTTTGACTTCATAAGAAGGATTTTCTTTCAAGAAACGACGTACCTTCTTACCAGAAGTATGTTGAGGCCATTTATCCATATCTGCTAGATGAGATACTTCATAGACATAATCAAATGCATCTTGGTCTTCCTCCGCAGAAAAATTTTCAGTGCAAAACCTTGCGACATCTTCTGGGACCAATCTCAATTCTAAAACAGAACACAGGCTACCAGAGAATTCTAATAATGTTTGAGTAGTTTCTAATATTTGATTGTCTCCTAAAAAAGAAAAAAACGGTTCCCCGCTTAAATAATCTGTAAATTTTACAACCAGATTACCATTTAAAATAGAAACAGACATTTCGCCTTTTGTATCCCAACTCCACATAGAGACAAAATTAAAATCAGAGTATGGAGCAAATTTTGCAGTGAAACGCTCAATAAGAGCGCGATCAGATAATTCGAGTGCTTTAAATTGTGGGAAATCCGGTATCATCGGACAATTCTTTTATTATTTTTTCATTATAACACATTTTTCTAGAAATGCAAATCTAAGTTATTTAAACAAAAAAGCACTTCCCCCAATCATGATAATGATGGCTATTATCTTCGGTACTAATACTTTTGCGCTCGTGTCTTCTTTGACTATGTTTGGAAATAAATAAGTACCAATAACGGTGAAAAGTAATACGAAAGCCGGCTGAAAACTTGTAAGCAAATACACTATCGTCACAGGCGAAATGAGTAGAGCAAAACGGGCAAGCAAATTCCCCGCTACACCCACCACCTCACTACTGAGATTTAATAAAGTTATTTTACCACCACCCCTCTTGAGCATTGAAAAAAAATCAACTCTGTATGAGGGAACAAAAACAAAAAATAATACACCTGCTATACCGAGTCCGATATATTCCCAGAAAGATGAGACCCAGAAATTTTCAACGACAGTAATGTATTTAAATACAATACCCTGAGCGGCTATCAATAGACACGCCAAAAACATATACAAAATAACTTCTTTTTTGATTTTAAATTTTATAGATTTAGAAAAATCAATACTAAGTAAAACTAAACCAAACAAAACAACAATAGAGCCAAATTGTTGCACTGAGTCAAGCCTTTCCCCTAGAAAGAAGAAACCTAAAACATAACCAAAAATCGGTACAGTCAAAAACCAAGGAACCACGCTAGATACATCTTCTACTTCCATGGAATATAAATAAAAGATAATCCAAATGGCTGAAGTAGCACCGGTTATAATCAAGAGCAATTTATCTAAAATAGATATATTCCAAACATGAGGTGCAAAAACAAAAATCGGAATCGCCACTAGCAAACCAATCAAACTAGAGAATAAGACTAAGGCTCCTGAAGTGTGTTTACCTGTGGAGTATTTTGAGACAAGATACTGATCTGATATATTGACCAACGCCCACAAAAGAGATGCACCTGTTGCATAAATCGCTGAAAAATCCATATATCAAGTATTACAAAACCAATATTAAAAAGCAAAACATAAAAGTATTAGACCAATCCTACAGTAGTTTGTCAGGTATTTGGTTGAGCGGCATGTTTTTGGTGATGCGGTAGGTACTACGTTTTGCTACATACAAAGCTGTCGGTCCGAAAACTTTGAAAAAATTCTCGAGCAACATATTGATAGTCACCTTCGGATCAGCGATAATTTCAAAATCCATATTTTCTTTATCTTTGACGACGATATTGGTCACTAGCGCCACCTCGGTCCAGACGAGCGGACCTATCACCTCTTCTTGGCTTTTGATTATGGCTCGCAGTAGAGATATGTAATCTGCTTTAGATCCATTGTCAGCATAACCCTCATTCGCCTCTTTGGTGATACCCGTATCATTTGCATGTAGGGTGCGGATAACTTCATCAAGATACATAATAGAAAGTGCAAGCACAAAGTAAGCCACTAGATATACATAATCATTGAGGTTAGCATTGTACCAAGCACCGCGATTAAAATCGTAGACAAAATAAGAATCAGCGATGTATTGACAAATAAGCGCCGCGACCAGAAAAGCGATGGGCTTCCTCAAGACACCACCTTGGATGTTCTTCGCATGAGCCAGCACAAATACAGCCAAAGCCACGTAGATGGACTGGGCTATAGGGTAACCAAAATCAAATATGACATGAATGGGTGAATTATTTATAAAATCATATCCACGTAAATATACAAAATAAGAAAGTGCAAACATAGCAACAGGAATAATCCAGACGATATAGCTCTTGGCTAGATTGCGTACAGTCGGGCTAATGCCTACATATCGAGCTAAAAGATATGCTCCATATATATAAGCGAAGATACTGCCTGTATAACCAATCTCTGAGATAGAAGGGTAAAAAATATCCGCATTACCTATCGCAGATAAATAAGAATCTATAATCTGACCGAGCGCTTGCAAGAGTAACCCAGCAGAAAAAGCCAATACCGTGCGCCCAATCATACTGCGCCAAAAACCTAATTCCCTACTTACAAAAACCCCAAAGAGTCCTCCGAAGGCTGCAAAAGTCCAATAGAACATAGACCATGTTTCCTTTTCATTAGGCAAAATATCCTTATGAAATGGAGAGAGCATTATCCACCAGAGAGTAAAAGAAGCAAAGAGTGCAAAAGCGAAATGAAAGTAGTGATTTTTGAGTAAAAAATTTTTCATATAAATTAAAAGTTTGAGAACCTCGAGTACTGTCTTAGATTATATCAAATTATTTATTTAAACAAAGTCTTCTGGACCCACGGAGGTATAAGCCTTCAGGAAAGAGAGTGTAAAAAAGGCTATCAGAAATACCACGAGTATTAAAGTATGTATTAGATACATGACCCATGGACGAGTCCGCATATGTCTTATGATATATCTAGGTATCAAGAAAGACAGGAGGGGTACTAGTATAAATATATATATAGACATAAAAACACCTGTCTTCTCTGCTATAAAAATCATCCATTTTTTAGGCAAGATAATATAAAGTCAGTAGAAAATAGACCAAAAAATAACATAAACAGAAAAAATACTAGCAAATCTTACAGGTTTTTTGCGGATTTTTGAAATTTTACGAAAGATATGTTGCATCTGATTTCATTATAACCGCTCTTCCTAGTATTGCCAATTTTTTGGGAAGGACAGTCCTCCCCCGAGGGTATTATCGTAGGTTAAAAAATGATTTTGTATTTTGTAATATCTTTTCAGAAGCAGAATCGAAGGAAATATTTTTGAGTTCGGATATTTTCTTTATTATTTCTGTCACCATATATGGCTCAGAGGTGCCACCTCTGTATGGAATCGGTGCAGCAAAGGGTGCATCTGTCTCCGCCATAATAGACTCAATAGGTAAAAATCTGATAACCTCATCATAATCTCGAGCAAAGGTAATCGGCCCATCAAAAGACATAGTAAACCCGAGTGCCAAGGCGCGTTTGGCTATTTCTAAATTTCCAACAAAGAAATGAAAGTTCGCCCTTAGGGCGGAGGCGACGCCTCCGCCCTCGATTATATTTTTTTTATACTGCTCCAAAATATCTAGAGCATCTTCATATGCATCCATGCTGCCTTTTGAAGGACGTGCGTGGATCATGAGGGGTTTGCCTGCTGCCAGCGCAATATCGATATGTTGACGAAAAAGTTTCTCTTGGCTGATTTTTGTGTCTGAATTTTGATCACGATAATAATCTAGTCCGCATTCCCCTATACAGACCACCCGTGGATGCATTGCTAATGCTTTGTATATTTCTAAATCAAAAACCTCTTTCGTATTGTCTGTCGGATGCATACCTATACCTGCCCAGAGAAATCCATGTTGCTCTGCGAGAGCAATCGCTTCTTGAGAAGTCTCCAAATCAACCCCGATAATAATAGAACCCACTTGATGTTCGACCATCCTACGCAACACAGCCTCATCCCCCTTTAATGGCTTCAAATTCAAATGTGAGTGAATATCTATATATTTTAAATCCATATATTTATACTACACCAATAAATCAAAACTAAAAACCCTAGATGCTGCTAGGATTTTTAGGTCGAAAAATTTTATGAAATTATTTTATCTAGAACAATCCGCCCATGCCCATCATATGCCCCACACCACGGCCCTTACCCTTTTTATCGCCCATTTTTTCTTTCATGGTTTCCATACTCTTGAGACGAGCGTCGGCTTGAGCTTGAGTGATGACGCCTTTGGTTACTAAGGCCTGTAGCTGTGTCTTGTGCTTCTCAGAACGCAAAGTCTCCATTTTGGCTTTCAAAGTGTCTTCTGAAATTCCTTTTGCTTTGGCAAGTTCAAAGATATTTTGACCATTTGCCCAAGCGTTCTTCACCTCATCGACAGATACACCCAAGAGATTTGCTTGTTCTGTAAACATTTTTTGTTGCATTTCTGCTCGCTCATCGACAGATAGATTACCGCCCCAGAAGGCATCTGCTTTGGCTACACCAGAAGAAAGGAAAATCGCTAAAGCAAAGATAGAACCATAAGTAAGAATTTTTCTTTTTGTCATATTCATAATAGAAGAAATTATATTTTATAATATGCAGTGATATCGCCTGCATATATTAATACAAATTATTCTGGTAAATATTTCATCTCTTTTTTGAATTCAGATGGCAGAGGGCGCTTGTGCATGCCACGCACATATGGCCTATCTTCAAATTCACCTCGATAATACTTGTGCACAGGACCGAGTATCGGCATGTCGGGTCTCTCACCAAAACGAGCGAAACGAAATTCTCTATCAATACGGTGCACCACTAAACCAGCACCCAAGACCAGTGCAATGAGAGCAAAAAGCGAATACACCATAGGCCTTTTGTATACGAATTCAAATTTGCGAGTCAGGACTTCAAGTACTATTAATAAAGCAAAAGACAAGAGGACCAAAACCCAAGGCACCCCGAGCATAAAACCATGCACACTGCGAGGAGAAACTTCAAAGATTTTAAATAATTCATGCTCCCTCATTATGAGAGTCGTAAAACTGATCAGATAGACAACAGATATGAATACAACAAATGCAGTTATAGCACGCAAAAGAGCGAGTAGAACAAAATGCCACCGAGGCTTCATGGAAACTTTATGATTTGCTATATAAGAAACTATATTTTGTTTTAAATCTTTTATTTTCTGCTCCATTAGATTTTATTTTTGTCTAATAATACTTTTAATTTTTCTTTGGCTCTTTTGAGACGCACCCCGACAGTGGCTATCGGCACAGACAATATCTCAGCAATAGATTTGTAGTCTAATTCTTCGAAGAAATAAAGTACTATCACTTCTCGATACTTGGCTTCTATATCCCCCAAAGAACTCTCTATCGCCTCCCGACTCAATTTGAAATCAAAATCTTTTTCTGGATCATCTGGCGATTGTAATTGCGGGAAAAAAGTATCGAAATCAACGGGAATCAGATTCTCATAGGCACGTTTGCGAATCGCATTTACAAACTCATTGTGTGCGATACGATAAATCCAAGGAGAAAACCTCCTATCAACTGAAAAACTCTGTATGTTTGTGTACACCTTGATAAATACATCTTGGACCAAATCATCCAGATTGCTCTTTTCGTAGACAAACCTGCGTCCGTATCTTTTGATTTTTTCTAGGTATCGGTCTACCAAGACGGCAAAGGCTTCCTTGTCGCCTTTTTTGACTAGTTCGACAATCTCTTCATCACTTTTTTCTGTAAGGACCATACGATTAGTATTACACAGATATGTGCAATTTATTTCAAAATATTGAATAAGCCTTATTTTCTAAGGAAAAGAGGTGTTTCTGGTTTTTTGTTTGCTTTGATAAGTTGCTGAATTTTTTGAGCAGTTTCCGGCATGATTGGATTTAGCATATGAGCAATAACAGAAAGTTCTAAAAATAATTCTTTTATTATTTGCTTACCTTTTTCTAGATCTATTTTAACAACCTTAAAAGGTTCAGTGGCTTGTATCTTGGTATCAAGTTCTTGGATACGAGACCATATCAAATCACAAGCTGTTTTTATTTCAAATTTTTCTAAATAATCAAAAAATTCTTTAGGAATAGTATTTTCTGGTATCTCAGGATATACATCTAAATATTTCTCAGATAAAGTCAGGATACGTGAAGTTAGATTGCCTATACCATTGGCTAGACTAGCATTATACGCTTCTTTGAATCTATCTTTTGAGAAAGGACTGTCTTCAAAAGAAGATATTTCTCGGAGCAAGAAATATCGCAATGCATCAGTGCCGTATTCATCTACTATCTCTTTAGGATTTACAACATTACCCAATGTTTTAGACATTTTGACTCCTCCCTCACCCATCACAAAACCATTTACTACTATCTGATGAGAATTCGGCACCCCTGCAGCCATGAGCATAGCCTGCCACATTGCAGATTGGAAACGAGTGTTGTCTTTACCGCAATATTGCGTCGGATTACCGTGAACCCAATATTTATTGAAATCTCCATTTTTATCCTCTGGCCAGCCAAGAGTGTTTATATAATTCGTCAGTGCATCAAACCATACATACATTACATGCTCATCATCCCCTGGCACTGGTATACCCCATGGCATTTTGGTCTTTAGGCGTGAGATAGAAAAGTCTTGCAAGCCTCGGTTGATGAAAGCTTTGACTTCGTTGAAACGGAATTCTGGTACAACAAAGTTTGGATTCTTTTCATAAAATTCTAAAAGTTTTGGACCAAATTCACTGTATTTAAAAAAGTAATTTTCTTCTTCTATGATCTGTATTGGTCTACCGGGATGATCTGGGCACTCGCCTTTATCATTCAAATCTGAATCAGTCTTCTCGCTCTCACAACCCACGCAATATTTTGCTTGATAATTCTTTTTGTAGATAAAACCGTTTTCGGATACTTTATTCCAAAAAGCCTGTGCTGACCTTATGTGATGCTCGTCAGTGGTGCGGATAAAATGTACATCTTTGGATACACCAAAAATATTGAGACTTTTTTTGAAGTTCTCAAAACCCTGATCTACGAAAGATTGAGGTTCCACGCCTTGCTCACCTGCCTTTTCATAAATCTTTGATCCGTGTTCGTCTGTGCCAGTATTAAAAAAAACATCAAAACCCATGAGTTGCTTGTACCTTGCGATAGTATCAGCGCGCACAAATTCTAAGGCATGACCCATGTGTAATTCGGCATTCACATATGGCAATGTGGTCGTGATATAAAATGTCTTTTGATTGTTTTGCATAGATTATTTTTTGTGTGCTTCTAGAGATTCTTTTCTCATTATCTTCTTCTTTTCCAAATCATTCATAATCTCCATAATAATCACAGCTGCTGGAATAGCAAGCACAACACCCCAAACACCAGCTAATTCAAAACCGATTAAGACTGATATTATAACCATTAAAGGAGACAGACCCACTACGCGATTTACAATGAGTGGAGTAAATAAGAAAACTTCAAATTGATGAATAATACCATAAGCTCCTGCTACAAGCAGCGCGGAGGATACTCCCCCAGATAGATAAGAAAAAGAAACAGCTGGCACTAAAGCCAATATAACTCCATAAGGCACGAGTTCCATGATCCCGGCGATTATGGCTAGTAATAATGCATACTGAATACCTAAGATAGAAAGCACGATATAAGTCAGCACTGCTACCAAAAGACCCAAGAACATCTGCCCCTTAATCCAGTAAGCAATCTTCTTTTGAGATCTACCCCAAAGGTCTACTACATAATCTTCGATAGACTCAGGTAAAGTAATACGCAAGAAATTCTCGATACCTTTTTCTTGGACGGATAAGTAGAAAGATATGATGATAATAAGTATGAAGTTAAAAATACTACCGAAAGCTGAAGCCAGAGTCTGTAAAAAGCCACTAGATAAATTGCTTATAAAAGTATTTGAGATTTGCAAAAGAGAATTTACTGACAAATTATCAGAGAGTTTGACCACCACATCCTTAGCCCCAGCAAATTCTTTACTCTGGAAATAATCCAAAAAATCAACACCGGGCACATAAGAAGCTATGAAGTTTGCAAAATTATAGACCTCGGTGATGAGTAGTGGTGCGAAAAGATAAAATAATCCAGCAAAAACTAAAAGACCAACTACATAGAATATGACCACCCCCCACAGGCGCCCGATGCGCGCTTTCTTGAAATATGGGATAGTAGATTCGACAAAAGATGCCACGATGATAGAGGTGAATATGACCATAAGGAGGTCACGCAAAAACCAGAAAAGATATACACCAATACCGACCAAAACGGCCCTAACCATAGTTCCTGTAGAAATAGATATCTTTGTTATTCCACTTTCGCTAGACATGCTTTCATCATAACACTTAGCAAACCTTTTTACCAAACACTATATTTTTAGAATTTTACTTAAAACTTTTTTATCTTTTGTAGGTCCTACCATGGCTAGATTCATGCCATGATTTACAAAGATTTCTTTGGCTACTTTCTGCACGTCCTGCGCGGTCACCTGCATAATCTCGGCTGATTTCTCAGCTATATTTTTTATATCTTTCTTCAATACATATTGCATGCCATGGAAATGCGCGATGCTGTCTGAGGATTCTAAGTCGAGTTTCATATTGCCTATCAGATAATCTTTTACTTTTTGCAATTCATCTGATGATATGGGCTCGTGTGCTATTTTTCTACATTCTTCCAATATGGCAGACAATACTTCAGGAACTCTTTTATTGTCTACACCAGCAGAAATCTCAAAGTATCCATGGTCCGTATAAGCATCATCATAAGCACGCACATAGTACCCTACCCCCATCTCTTCACGGAGTTTCTGGAAAAGCCTTGAACTCATTCCTCCTCCCAGCACACCACCCAAGACAGATAGAGCACTATTCTTTTTGCTAAATAAATCAAAACTACGAAACGCAAGAACAAAGTGCGACTGATCTGTCTCTTTGTATTTTAATAGTATTTGCGGTTTGGTCTGAGATTCTATCACTTTTACCTTGCCACCCTTTTTGCCTTTCTTTAATTTACCAAAAATTCGTTCGACTTCTTGATTGACTTCTTTCTCGCTCACACTACCCGCCACTATCAAGGTGGTAGCATTTGGCACGTAGTGCGCTTTGTGGTATTCGACAAAATCTCTACGCTTCATAGCTCGCACATTTGCACGTGTACCTGCTATATTCCAACCAGCTGGCTGATCCCCGTATAAGAGGCTCATAATCATGTCTTGGACATGGCGATGTGGCATATCTTCGTACATATTTATCTCCTCGACTATTACCCCTTTTTCTTTTTCTATTTCAGTTTCTGGAAAAGTAGAATTGAGGTAAATATCAGAAACAATATCAAATATCTGCTTGAAGTGTCTGGATTCGGCTTTGGCATAATATCCGGTAAATTCTTGTGCGGTGAAAGCATTGTACTGGCTACCCAGAGCATCGAGTTCGCGAGAGATGTCTATAGCTTTGGGTCTCTTTTCGGTACCCTTGAAACACATATGTTCCAAGAAATGCGAAATACCATTTAATTTCTTGGTCTCATACTTTGAACCTGTCTCGACGAGCATAAGCACTGTCACTGTGGGATTGTCTTGCATCGGGATAGTTACTACAGTCAAACCGTTTTTTATTTTTTTCTTCAAAAATTTCATGGGTGTATTGTAGCATATTTTGTATATTTGACTTGAAACATATAAAAGGTATACTGGATGCACATGTTTACAAATAATTTGACAAAAAAGTTAAAGAAGGACGCCAAGCGAAACGGCGCGATGCTTTTATCTTAGTCAAATTTGTTTACTTATTAATTACTAAGTTCAAGGCATCCCAAAAGGATGTTTTTTTATTTATTTAACAAATTTAATTTAAAATGAAGATAAACAACGTAGAAGCAAAAGAATTAGTGGCACAGTATGGTTCGCCGATATTCGTATATGACGAGAAAAAGATACGAGAAAATTTCCGTAGAGTGAAAACCGCTTTTACTTCCAAGTATCCAAACTTCAAACTCTATTATGCAGTGAAGGCAAACAATAATCCGAGCGTAGTCAAAATGTTACTAGAAGAAGGTGCTGGCATAGATGCCTCAAGTGCTAATGAAATCCTGCTGGCCAAGCATTTGGGCCTCACTGGGCAAGATATAATCTTCTCTGGTAATTTCCTGTCGGATGAAGATATCAAAACCGGTCTAGAGAATAATGTGCTCTTCAATCTCGATGATGTCTCTCTCCTCTCTCGAGTGTTGGAATTCGGTAAACCCGAAGTACTGTCTTTTAGAATCAATCCAGGAATCGGTAAAAGCAATGTCGGATATTTTGATATTACCGGTGGGCCAGAAGCAAAATTCGGCATCCACATGGACCAAGCGGTCGAAGCCTACAGACAAGCCAAGGAAGCAGGAATACAAAGATTTGGCATACATATGATGGCTGGGAGTTGTATCACAGACGCTTCTTACTTTAAAGATATCACACTCAGACTTTTTAATGTCATCGGCAAAATCAAACAAGAACTTGATATAGATTTTGAATTTGTAGATCTAGGGGGCGGACTCGGTATAGCCTATGAGCCAGAGGAATCCGAACTCGATCTCGATGCTACGGTCGCCGGCATAGTAGAAGCCATAGAAACAAAGTGCAAAGAATTCGAAATGTCCCTGCCGAAAGTCGTCATGGAACCAGGGCGGTATTTTGTCGCTAATGCTGGATACCTCATCGGTAAAGTCGAAGCCAAGAAAGATTCTTATAGAGAAATCTGGGGTACGAATCTCAGTATGAATATTGTACCGAGAGTAATACTCTATGAGGCATACCACGCTCTCACTATAGATGGAAAAGAAGATGAGAAAGAATTTCCTAAAAAGCCTACCTTTCTTACTGGGCAAATCTGTGAGCAAACGGACCTGTGGTGGAAAGGCCGTCCACTACCCGAACTCGCAGTCGGAGACATAGTCATCATGCACAATGCGGGGGCCTACTGTTTCGGCATGAGTTATCGCTACAATGGACGCCTCCTCCCTGCTGAAATACTAGTCTGTGAAAATGGAACGATAAAAATAATCCGTCAAGCAGAAACACTGGAGGATACGCTGAGAGGAATAGATATATAGGTAATAATAAAAAACTGTGGCTAGCCCCAGTTTTTTATTTAATTTATTTTACCCTTCAAGAAATTCACGAGTTCAGAAACTTTTACCCTTTCTTGGGTACCAGTATCTCTATCACGTACAGTAACACTATCGTCTTCTAAAGTATCAAAATCGATAACTACACAGTATGGTGTACCTATTTCATCTTGTCTGCGGTATCTCTTGCCGATGTTGCCATTATCATCCCAAGCAATGCGACCAAATTCTTCTTTGAGCGGTGCGTAGACTTTGGTATTCGCATATTCGACGAGTTCGGGCTTGTTCTTAAGTAATGGTGAGACACAGGCCAGTATAGGTGCCATGCTTGGTTTGAATTTCAAAAATACTCGAGTCTCGCCTTCTTTTTCTTCTTCATTGTAAGCAGAGAGCATGAGTGCCAAGAAAGCACGGTCTACACCACAAGAAGGTTCGATGACATGCGGCACGATGCGCTCACCACGTTCTTCGTCTATATAATCAAGTTTGTGCACGCCGAGGTCATAATCAGTACGATATGCTAGACCAAAAAGTTCTTTGCGTCCAAAAGGCCAGTCAAATTCGAAATCGATGGTACGCTTTGAATAAAATGCTCGGTCTTCATCTGCTACTTCGAGTTCGTGCACTTTATTCATATCGAGACCTATCTCCTCCATCCAAGCGAGCATCTCATCTCGCCAATACAGGAAATATTTCTCCCAATCTTCTGGACGGATAAAGTATTCTATTTCCATCTGCTCAAATTCTCTTTGACGGAAAAGGAAATCCCGAGGAGTTATCTCATTTCTAAATGCCTTACCGATCTGAGCAATACCGAAAGGTAATTTCGGGTGGTATGCATCTACGGTGTTTTTAAAATTCACAAATATACCTTGAGCAGTCTCAGGACGTAGATAAGATACAGCAGCCGAATCATCCATCGCACCGACTTTGGTTGAGAACATCATATTGAATTGACGTGCTTCCCCTACTGGAGCACCGCACTCATCACATTTACCCTTTTCTTTGAGTGTGTCTTCACGAAAACGTTTATGACATTTAGTACATTCGACAAGTGGGTCAGAAAATCCAGCGACATGACCAGAAGCTTCCCAAACTTTGCCGTTCATGAGTATCGCTGCACGGATACCATACATGTCACGTCTGCGAGACACAAATCTCTTCCACCAAGTATGTTTGATATTGTGCAACAATTCCCCTCCGAGATCTCCATAATCCCAAGTACCAGCAAGGCCACCGTAAATATCTGATCCAGGAAACACAAAACCACGACGTTTCGCCAATGACACTATTTTCTCCATCAATTCTTTGTCTTCTTTCATATATTTCTATTCTACTACTCGGGCTTTCTTGGCGTCAAAAGACGTATCACCTGAAAGCTTAGTATTTAAAGGTGGTTTATTAATCCTTATGTCCACATTAGCAAAATCATCCCGACCAGTCAAAATTGTATCATTAATCAAATCTGGGGTGTCATCTAATTGAGACAGAGAGGGCTTGAAAACTATCTGGAAAGAAACTTTGGGGCTATCATTACCAAAACCTGCTCCTTTGGATATAGTGCCTATATCCCAAACAACCTCTTTTGTATTTGAATTATATGTGACATTTGCATCAGCCGGATTTATAGTGCCTATAAAATTAACCCATGGAGGTAAGGTAGCTCTTATTTTAGTATTGCGAATAGTGTTAGAAGTGTTACTTAAATTCCAAACAACAGTATATGTAGTCTCTGTCTCTACCTTTGGTGGTATTGGCCCTGTATTTACAAAAGGACCACCATAATAAAAAACTTGATTAGAAAAACCAACGTTAGAAATTATTTTTACAGTCTTATCATCGTTACTTTCAATTTTTTTAGATACATTACCAGACAGAGCCTGTTTACCTGAAATAGAGGCCTGCAAATCAATGACAGGTTGATTTAAAATACCATCACTTGATGAGTATAATTGCTTTGGTAAAAGAGAAAAAGAAACTAGCCCAGAGTCACCTGGGTCTACTTCAGCAAAAGAAGCATCGGAATTTTTGTCCCATATTATGGTATCTATGCTTGAGTCATAAAAACCTCTTGGGACTTTTATGCTTTTTCTATCTAAGGCGTTACCTGATAATTTTAGTCTAATCTGCATATCATTCACCTTTGTGTCTAGATTATTAACCCAACGAACTTCACCAGTAATAACAGAACCAGAAGGACTTGCGTATTCGCTAGAATATGATCCACCCACAAAAATATTTGCTTCAATAAATGGCTTATTTATTCTAACTACATGAGCCAATGAACTAAAAACTACGTCTATATCGGATTTATCTTGAGTTGACTGAGATCCACTCCAGATTTTAAATGTTTTTTCATCACCATCCCAAACATCTACCATTCTACCTTTTATAGCAATCTGGTATTCAATTCCAGGCTCTGGATTATCTAATTCAAATATATTGTTATTCAAATTCGGAGAAGGAATAGAGGAAGAAAACTGGAAACCAGCCGGGTAGTCAACTTTGATCAACATCCTCTCAGAACGTTCTTGAGAGTTAACACTTGCTTTTATTTTTAAGGCGATATCCTGATTCGGAGATATTTCATCTGGGGCTTCAACCAAAAGATTAACTGGGGTTGATTCTATAGTGACATCATAAAACTTATCTTTAACAAAGATAGCATTTGAACCAGGCACTCTATATTCTACTGTTATTTTTATACTCTGAATAGAACCTTGTTCACCAAACAACCTCAGAATAACATTTTCACTGCGTACACCACCAGCGGGTACAGTACCTATAGAAACCCTTTGACGCTCCAAATTATTAGCTCCTGCATTTGTACTGCGAGGTGAAACTAAAACTAAATCTACAAGCTCTAAGGCTGTTTTATTTTTATTTGCTATTTCAACAATGAGGGGCAGTTCTTCGCCACCGTTGGCAAAAGCATTACCTAATACAGATATCTCTATATTGTCATTTGAAACGCTATTTCCCCCACCCACAAAACTAAAAAGTACATACAAAACAGAAAAGGCAAAAAATATAAGAGAGAAAATGAAAAACTTTTTGAAAATTGAGGTTTTAACAGGTATTTGATGCATCTCTTTTTTTTCTTGTAGCCAAGAATCTGGTACAGATGATGCTTTATGAGAGTATGCATCATAATGTTCCGTCTTTGGTACATAGTTACGACTAAATAACTTACTTTTCAAATCTTCGATTTTACTAAGCTTTTCTTTATCATCAAAAGACATTTTTAGATTATATCACAAATGTGTCTCTCGTAAGGCACGATTAATCTCTCTTATTGCTGATGTTCGATGCATTGTCATAGTTTCTAATAATTCATCACCAAAAGGTGAAGCAGTGAAAGAATCCAGTACATCATGTGTGCCGACATAACCCAAGTTGTGTAATACACGAAGCACCAAAATGATCTCTATATTTTCTATTTCATCCATATTATTTTTTGATTCAAGTAATTTAAATCCAGAAAAAACCTCGCGAAAGAGTTGCTCATTGGATTCCT